>ERZ1673960.31-NODE-31-length-65440-cov-25.946456_pt1 | contig 65440 bp, 62 predicted proteins | sample MGYA00580190_ERZ1673960 | MGnify/ENA primary metagenome ERZ1673960 (study PRJEB41334, sample SAMN05608106) | rock metagenome | biome: terrestrial subsurface; feature: shale formation; material: shale | place: USA: Pennsylvania ...
CCTCCTTCCGACCTATCCCATTACATGAGTGTTGCGGTTATTATCTGAATTCAGGCTTTCTGCTAAACAGTCTCTTTACTATTTCTAAACAAAAATTCAATACCGTCGCGCATTCTGCGCGACATCAGGCATTGCACCTTGCGCCAAAGGCGCAAGCTACCGTAACATGGCGGCAGATATCCGCTTACAAGATGCATATAAATGACCAACATTGAATTGAATAATGTCAGCGTAAAGCTCGGTGATAACTTAATCTTAGATTCCGTTACGCTCGCGCTGCCAGAAGGGCAGTATCAGCTCACAGGTAAAAACGGTGCTGGAAAATCTACCTTTTTACAGCTTCTCAGCGGGTTAATCACGCCCAGCTCGGGCTCGTTGAACGTTGACGATCGCGCCGACCTCGTTGCCGATAGTATTCAAATCCCCGACAACATGACCATAACTACAGTGTTTTCGCTATACGACAAGTATCGACGTTGCGACATAACGCAACGCAATCAATTGATTGAAGCTTTTCAGTTTTCAGATTGTTTAACGGCAACGGTAGGCAAGCTTTCGCAAGGAAATCAGCAAAAGCTCAAATTGATACTGGCACTCTCAGGCAACGGGCACTGGCTATTACTTGATGAGCCGTTTAACGGCTTAGATTCCACTAGTGCCGCCACTTTGAATCATATATTGGCCGAAACAAACCGACCTTTAATTGTCATTGATCACAGTGAGCAGCTCACCAACTTGCGCCCAAGGCGCAAGCTACAGATCGGCGACAAATCCATTGCATTGGTGTAGGTCGCGCATTTTGCGCGACGATGACGATGACCCAGGGACCCTGCAAACATGTACCGCACATGTGAAAAACATCAACTGCGCGCTTTTTCAGAAAGTAATCGCACACTAATAAAAATCGCCGCAGTATTCGCGCTCATGATCCAACCTGTGTTGCTCATACTCGGTCCACTTCCGGGTTACCTTTTATACACATTTGACATCGGTAACCCCGGCTTTTGGCTGGCCGCATTGATAATCATCGGACTCAGCAGCCTATCATTCATCATCTATAACACGATTGTAAAACCGAGGCACACGGCCTGGGTAATTCACGTGGCTGGTTATAGGCATTTTCACATCGGCTATTGTCGCGGTCAGTTGCTGTTCGCGGCTCCAACGTTGCTACTGCTCGCACTGGGACTCGCTAAAACTGAGTCGTTTGGCAAAGCACTGGTGTTCATGCTATTGATCATTGCTGTTCACGTACTCGCTTACAGCTATGCCGCTACACGCCGCTTTGAGAAGTTGAGTAGGCCTGTCAATCGCCACCCACGCCTACATATGATGTTACAGATAGTATCCCCCGCAGGCATGCACTATTTAGCCTATTTGATCGCCTTAGCCATGCTGTCATTGATGTGGTTAACTGAAAGCTCCTTATTCAATACCGTCCTTGCAGGGGTCATTACGCTTCTCACCACCACCCTTGCATTAACCCAATTCAAGATAGTCAAACACCAGCTGGCGGGCTACCGGAGCTTTTTGTGGTTGATAGAGCCTGGTCTCGTGCGGACCTTAAGCCGCGCATTGATTCTATGGTTGTTATTCCTGCTCACGCTACCGCTTGGGATAATCGCCGTCCTTTGGTAGGTCGCGCATTTTGCGCGACATCGACCATCGCCCTTGCGCCCAAGGCGCAAGCTACGCCACATCCGACCCACCGTACGTCGCGCATTTTGCGCGACATCGACCATCGCACCTTGCGCCAAAGGCGCAAGCTACGCGGGCATAAAAAAACCGCCGTAAAGGCGGTTTTTTTGGATATGGCGGAGAGAGAGGGATTCGAACCCTCGATACGTTGCCGTATACACACTTTCCAGGCGTGCTCCTTCAGCCACTCGGACACCTCTCCATAAGGCGCGTATACTAGGTGTTTTAGCCTTGTAAATCAAGAGCCAAAACACCGAGTGGCTAAATCTACGCCGTTTTAAAACGTTTGACACGCTCACTTAAATTACGCGCAAGCTCGTTGAGCTGACGGCTCGACTCACTGACTTGCTCAGAGCCCGCTGCTGTCTCTTCAGTGGCTTCGGTAATTTTATGAAAGTTCTGATTGATTTCTTCCGCGACCGAGCTTTGTTCCTCAGCTGCTGTGGCAATTTGCGCGTTCATATCGGTCATTTGCTTAACCACGTGATTGACCGTATCCAACGATTTACCCGCTCGGCGAGCTTGCTCAACACTATTACCTGCTTGCTCCTGACCACGTTGCATCACATCAACCGCCTGAGAAGCACTGTTACGCATCGTCTCAATCAGATCTTGAATGCTCTGCGTGGACTCTTGTGTACGATTCGCAAGCGCGCGAACTTCGTCAGCAACAACCGAGAATCCACGCCCATGCTCACCCGCCCGGGCAGCTTCAATAGCGGCATTTAGCGCAAGCAAGTTAGTTTGGTCGGCGATACCCTCTATCACTTCCAACACTTTGTCGATCTCAGCCGTATTATCGCTCAACTCAACAATCACCGAGGCCGCACGCTCAACCTCATCGGCAAGCTGCTCAATTGAGCTAATTGTCGCCGCCACCTCACGACTGCCTGTTTGCGTTTCGCGATCAGTCTCATCCGCTAACTGTGCCGCCTCATTTGTATGTGAAGCGACCTCAGATACCGTTTGCGACATTTCATTGATCGCAGTGGCTCCTTGTGTCGTTTCATCCTGCTGGCGAATCACCATCTGCGTGTTGTTATCGCTGGTTTCGCTCAGTTCACCAGAGGCATTCAGCAGTTGATCGGACGTTTCATCGACCTCTTTTACCAGCGCTCGTAGCTGCCGCACCATACGGTTGACTTGCGCCATCAAGCTACCCTCGTATTTCGAACGAGTTTCAACCGTTAAGTCACCCGCGGCTATGGTTTCCAGAACCTCAACAACAGCCTCTGGCTCACCACCTAAGGTATGTGTCAGTCGACGTACAATGTAATAACTGATGGCTGCCGCAACAAGTGCAGCAATCACAGCCACACACCACATCAGAACCGCAAATCCATTACTGCGTTCAAGCACTCCATCAACACCGTCGGCGATGATCTTCTCTTCATAATCGATAAAGTCGTTAATCCTTACCAACCATTCCGCATAGGCCGGCGATAAATCGCTTAAAACATAATCTTGAGCTTGCTGACGCAGATCCTGCGCCAACAGCTGATAGACACGATCAGAAGTGGCTAAGGCTTGTTGACGGATCTCACTAATACGCGCTAATAACTGCTTTTCTTTATCATTAACGTATTTTGGATCGGCAATAAGTTGATCCAGTCCTTGCTGCGCATCGGCATAATCGCCTTGAAGCTTATCAATAAGCGCGCGATATTCGCGTCGCTTCGATGCCTGTTCAGTCAACACAAAATCGCGTAATGCTATCGCACGGTCATGCACACTACCGCGGAAATTAATCGCATAGCGTTGCTTTTCGCTACCGACTCCATTCACCTGTCTCAACGTTTGATCGATTTGGCCAACTTGATAAGTACCAACAACGGTAATCCCGATAATCAGTAATATAATAAAGGCAAATCCCGCATAAAGCCGCTGCGCAATGGTCATAAATAATCCTGTAAAAACGATTGTTCAATATATTCGAATAGAAATACACCCGAGAGAGGTTTTAAGATCAGTATTATCGAAACTTACTTCACGCTATCGGACGTTAAAATCTCAGTCGCACCCACTGGCATAATGCGAAACTCGTTTTCCGACAATTGCGCCTTTTCACGCGCGTGCTTAATATCATCGATGGTTTGCGGAATACCCTCTGCCGCTAATTGAAATGCCCCCCAATGCATCGTGATACTTTGCTTAGCACCAATATCTTGATGAATCAGAGTGGCTTGCTCCGGATCAACATGAGGCATTTTCATAAACCAACGGGGTAAGTAGGCACCCACAGGCATCAACGCAAGGTCAATATCATTAAACACATGGCCTATTTCTTTAAACTGTATGGCGTTATAGCCCGTATCCCCGCCAAACCATACGCGCCAATCACCAATATCAATCACATAGCTCGCCCATAAGGTCTCAAAGCGATCCCAAAGACTTCGACCAGACCAATGTTGACTAGGAGTTGCATGAACACGCAGCTGGTCGTTAGTCGCTGCGCCTTGCCACCAATCAAGTTCGGTAACATTGTCTTCTGCAATGCCTAGCTCAAGAAACCACGGCTTCAAGGCAAGCGGAACGAAGTAATGAGTCGAGTTACCCAATGTTTCAATCGTATCAGCGTCTAAATGATCATAATGGTCATGAGAAATAATCACGGCATCAATCGGAGGCAAGTCTGATAACTGTACAGGCAGTTCAGTCAAACGCTGAGGCCCCATAAAGCTCACGGGCGATGCTCGCTCACTAAAAATCGGATCGGTAAGCACCGCCATCCCCTGGTATTGAAGTAGAAATGTCGAATGCCCTATCCACGTAACTTGCCGGTCCTCGGGGTTAGGGGTAGAGATTGTATTCAAATCGGCCTGCATAAAAGGAATCGCATCAACTTGCTCCGATTGATCGGCCCATTCCGTTTCCCCAAACCAACGCATGTACCAATAATCAAAAAATCCACTTTGCTTTTCAGGACCGTGCAAATTTTTAAAGCCATCCTCGGTATGATGCGGCGGCACTTGTTTATTAATATGTATGTCTTCGTTGTTACTGCACGCCGCAGCCATTAACGCCAAAACACCGATCAACACCTTTTTCACAGACGCTCCTATCGTGCAGAAATACAGCGAAGCAACCACGCAAAAATGCGCCGTTCACTGGATAAGTAAAATAAATACTCAGGATGCCACTGCACGCCGATAATAGGACGCTCAGCATGCTCAGTGGCTTGAATAAACTCGTCCAAGTCCCAACCAACCGCCTGCATTCCGTCGCCCGGTCGTGTCACCACTTGATAGTGCAAACTATTCACTCGCAACTTACGCTGCCCCACTACCTGACACAGTCTCGAGTGATGCTTTAACCAAACTTGCTTGGTCGGCAATAGACCCGGACGGTTGTAGGTTCGTTTACGCAAGGAGCGGATATTTTGGTTCAGTTCCCCACCCAACACGACATTAATTAATTGTGCGCCACGACATATTCCAAGCATCGGTGTCTCGGTCTTTAACGCCCACCGAATCCACTCAATTTCTAATGCATCACGAGCCGGATCATAGTCACCATCCGGCTTTGCGCTCTGACCATAATGATTGGGGCTGATGTCATCTCCCCCACCAATAATCAGCGCATCAACATCAGTATTACGTGATACGTGATGCCGAGTACTCACGCGGATGGCTTTTGCGCCCAACAACCACAACGTGAGCTGCGTACACCACCATGAAGGAGACCAGCGGCGAGCATTGCCCGTTACCACCACGCGCGGTCGTTCAGCCATGATGCTACCCTATCGGTCCATGCGGATTCATCAACACCTAATAACGGCCTATCTGCCGCCAAAAAGGCATCCTTCCAATACGTCAGTGCAGCCGTGTCATTTGCTAATTGCTCGACCACCCACCAGCTGCGCCAAGCCGTGTCAAGTTGCCAGCCTGCTCGCTCAATATGACAGTTGGGTAAACGAAAATGAAAGGTAGGCCGTGCACCCACTTTGGCATCGCCCACGGCTTTGGTTACAACCTCGGGTCGCCAATGCGCAAAAAGCGGCAACATATCTAACGCGCGGTTACGGGACGCATTAAATTTGAGGTAGTCATCAATTAATTGCCCTTCACTGACCTCAGATTGCTGACACAAATGCCGAATGTACGCCTCAGGATACTTATCAATATAAGGGCTCATTTTACGGGTCGTATCAACCTTGAGCGCTTTAAACAACCACCACTGTAGCAACGAAAATGCCTGCAAATAACGCAATACATCGGTGCTGTCTTCACTCGCTACTTGAGGATTAATATGCACTCCGTAAGCAGCTATCCAAGATTCATCCGTACCTTTAGCACCCGCCTCTCTGAGTGCCTCAATAATCGGAAACAAACATTCACATTGCTGCAACGTCATCGGTGGGCAAACAATTTCCATGGGAACCATGCGCTCGGCCAAGGCGTGTAATTCTTCTAGCCAAATATGTTCAGCTGTACCACTGGTTGGCTGCTCTCGGGCGATACGTTTTAAATAACTCCAATCTAACTCAATATGAAAGGTACCGAGTTGTTCATGTTGGATACTGCGTTCGGCGAGGGATATATGATCGACTTGACCTTTGAGATGGGATTGCAGTACCTCGAGCGTCTGCTGTACTGATAGCCCACTGAATTCGATTTCGAAGCCAATGGTGCGCAGCTGACCAGAATCAGTTTCTGGCCGCTGCAACGGTTTAAATTGATTAGTTGTCGTCTGTGTCATCCTCGAACTCGATTGAGAACTCACCTGCTGGCCCCGGGAAAACCACTGGACTTTCGAATCCATCGGGGCTCACACTGGCAACTCCAAAAATGTAGTTATCAATCACTACGTTCTCAAGCGTATATTCGTTCACATCACCCACGTAGCGACTCCACTGCCATTGTGGCTCAGAGGTAAGACGCCAGTACACTTTGTAACCCATGACATTTTCTTCGCCACGCGCGTCGTTCCAGGTGAGTGTGGTCGACGGTTGCACGGCACCGCGAATATCTACGTTCTGCGGCGGTTCAGGCGCCCAGCTCATACCGGCCAATGAAACCGCATTCAACGCCGTTAACTTAGCCGCGTAATCAAAGTCCACACCCTCAATAGTGTCACCGTACTCAATCCCGTTCTCCGTGCGCAAGTCCTGATGCTGACGATTATAATTCTCGTTAGTTTCCATAATACGTACTCCCGGATACCCTAGGTCATTAAACGGTCGGTGATGACCACCACGACCAAAGCGATCCAAGCGGTAAACAATCATGGTATCTAAGTTGGCAATATAACGGTCAGCCATGGTATCGATATAGCGCGCTACATTACGTGAAGGCGAGTCATTTTCGCCACCATAAAACCGTCGCATGGTCGCCTCGCGATCGGTTTCATCCATTCGAGTTCCCTCAGCAAAAATGCGGGCGGTGGTGTTATTGATCACCCCATTGATACCTTCAATATTGCCAATCATGTCGTTATTCAGGACGGCCATGATGCGCCATTTATTTTGCTTTGCCTTGCGCGCAAGAATTTTACCACCGAACAAGCCTTGCTCCTCGCCAGACAGCGCCGCATATACTATCGAGCCATCAAAGTTATACTGACTGAGCACTCGCGCGGCTTCGAGCGTACCCGCCACACCCGAAGCGTTATCATTAGCGCCTGGCGCATCGGAAGTCGCATCCATCACATCGCTGACCCGCGAGTCAATATCACCGGACATCATCACATAACGGTCGGGATCCGTTGAGCCACGCTGAATCGCAATCACACTTTTTACTTCGGTCGCATCAGGAATACGATCTTCGCCCTCGACAATATCCGATACATACATCACTTCAAGACAACCACCACAGTCAGCGGAAATGCGTTGAAACTCTTGGTAAACCCAGCGTCTTGCAGCACCAATGCCACGAGTATCAGATTCCGTTTCGGATAAGGTATGACGAGTGCCAAAACTCACTAACTTACGAATATCCTGTTCAATTCGTTTAGCACTTACGGCATCGGCAATGTCGTGTAATTTTTGCTGGTCGTTGTACGTGATAGCATCTTGAGCCTGAACACCACCCGCCAATAGCAGACCAAGACCGAGAGTCACGGAGGAAAGTTTTTTCATATTGTTTTCACCATATTTGGACTGTATTTAACGATTATGGTGAGAAAAAATAGATTTGCAATCCCGCGGCGATGATTCCGCGAGACTGCAAGTTGTATAAGTGTAAACTACTGAGGCTGTTGAGGTTGGCTCAAAGAATGTTTAATCTTTTTTGTGATCTGTACCGGGTAGTGCAGGTCAACACAGCGACTATCCGGAGTGTAGTCCAAAGGAGCGTCTTTTAAAATGTCACGTAAGCGCTGCCCATCCATTTCTGCACAACACGCAATCACATCATTTAATAGCGCCTCAACCTCCGCCCAAGCAAGCGAATGCTCAGATGCACGACGAATACGAGGGTGAGGAGTGAGGCGATCGGTATTGCCGATAATTAACTCTTCGTATAGCTTTTCGCCCGGTCGCAGCCCGGTGATTTTGATCTCGATGTCGCCATGAGGGTTTTGCTCATCTTTAACCGTTAAACCCGACAACCGAATCATTTGTTTCGCCAAGTCATAGATTTTAATCGGTTCGCCCATATCCAAAACAAACACATCGCCTTGATCGCCCATAGCACCTGCCTGAATAACGAGCTGAGCGGCTTCAGGGATAATCATAAAGTAACGCGTAATATCCTTGTGAGTGAGCGTAATGGGTCCGCCTTTCTTGATCTGTTCTCTAAATTTAGGCACAACAGAACCCGACGAACCCAGCACATTCCCAAACCGCACCATACAAAACGCAGTTTTATGGGTCGTTTTAGCGAGTCCTTGTAGGATCAACTCAGCCAAACGCTTTGTCGCCCCCATCACATTGGTAGGACGGACGGCTTTATCGGTAGAAACCAAGACAAACTTCTCGACACCAGCGTCAATCGCTGCTTGCGCGGTGTATAAAGTACCCAGTACATTATTTCTAGCTGCCTGTATAATGTTCATCTCCACCATTGGGACATGTTTATAGGCAGCGGCATGATATATCGTATCAATACGATGCGAATTCATCACCGATTTCAAGGTAATCTCGTCTTGCACCGAGCCCACAAATGGGAAAATAGCAACGTCTGGATAGGTTTGTGTGAGCTCTTCATGTATATAATACAGCGAAGGCTCTGACCACTCGTATAAAATAAGTGCCTTGGGCTTCTGTGCAGCAACTTGACGGCACAATTCTGAGCCAATCGACCCTCCTGCGCCCGTGACCATCACCGCTTTACCGCGGATGTTCTGGGTCAACAGATCCATTTGCGGCGCGACCGCATCTCGTCCGAGCAGGTCTTCAATATTCACCTCGCGCAACTCATCAATTTTTGCATCCCCGGCAATAATATCGGCCATACCGGGAATGGTTTGTACAGTTACGGGTAAGTGCGACAGCATTTCAAGTGCGTTCCGACGTGTTGAACGCGATGCACTTGGAAATGCCAACAGTATCCGTTTGACGTCAAGCTTGTGCGTCAGTTCGCCAATTTTGCTGACAGGAAATACAGACAAGTTCTGTATCATTGCACCTTGCAACGTTTCATCGTCGTCGACAAAGGCAACCGCGTGATATTCACGCCCATGTATCAGCGCATGTGCCAGTTGGCGCCCTGCCTCACCCGCGCCATAAATAATGACGTTGTCTTTCGGTCGCGACTGCACCTGACGAAACACAGAACGCGCCCCAAAACGCGAAGCGGCGATAAAAATAAAGGCTGACAAACTATAAATAACAACAACGTTGAGGTTAACGCGAGCATCCATCAGCGCACTAAAAAGCACCAACGCCGAGGAAGAGGCGAGCATACCAAATACAACCGCTCGAAATGCTTTCGAACCGATATAGCGGGTTACTGAACGATAAAGACCTAATTTATAAAACAAAAATACTGAAGCTACGGAGAGCACAAAAGCAAAAGCAACATCGTTCCAATTTCTCGGCAAGTAGAACACTCGAGCATCAACACTCACGGCAAACCACAGTGCCAGCATAATGCCAAGCACATCAACGGTTGCAGCGACCACCCGCTTTAAATTTCTTGGCAGAGCCAAAAGTTGAATCAGCATATTACGCTTAATCCTCAATTCTCAAAAAATCCCTTTATGCAACGAGACGCTATTGTAAGCCGACACTTGGCTAAAATAAATAATAAAACCGTGTATTATGGATAGTATATCTGATTGTCTGATTTTTGCATTATTAGCACACAAAAATTTTCAATCATTAACGCTCTGCAACGGTCGTCTCCGCACACACCCGTTGTCGCTGTGCGTCGATGCGTTGTCGCGCTGCAGCCTGAAACGAATAGATCCTGAGTACACGTTGAAATCGTGTTAAATATTGGCACTGAAATGCTTGATTAGGCGGCAGCCAGTCCATCGGACCCTGAGCGCCTTTACGACGGTTGGTACTATCATCGACGGCAAACAGATTAATAGGATCATTAGCAAAACGCTCGCGTTGAGCGCGATCCCACCGATCCGCTCCATGCGTCCAGGCCCATTTGAGCGGTACTAAGTGGTCAACATCTAAGTCGTCCGCACTTAGGAATGTGCGTCCCGTATACGGGTCCAGCCAGTGTCCTCGTACCACACGACAGCCATCTTCACTCAAGGTAACCGCGACACTCGATAACCGTGCGAGTAACTCATGACGCGTGTTCATACAGTCGTTATCATCGTCGTTCCAACGGCCAAACGCGTTACGTTGATAAGCCTTTGATTCATTTGAGCTGGCAGACGCTGCCGGCTTATAACCTTTTGGCAATCGTCCGCCATCGGCTAAGCAATCTTTTAAATTGTGATAAGCGGTAAACCGCTTTGTGCGATCATAGTAGGGACTACTTGGCGTATGACAGATACCAGACTGGGACTGTTTAACAACATCGTCCACCGACGTCTGTGCACTCGCCAAAAAGCTATAACTCGTTAACCATAACGCCAGTGAAATGATAATAATGGGGGCAACACGCATGGGACAACGCCATAGTCCAGTGATGCCCCCCTTTTACGCGAACTGATTTGTAAGTTCAAGCGTACATTTGAATCAGCTGACCATCCTCCGCCAGTCGATACAAATAGAGCCATCGATTCTGAACCAATGGTTTAAAACTCGGACTCGCGTCCAGCGCTTGCTTGATCTGTGATTCTGTTGCCTCAACGACCACCTGAAGCCGACACGGCCGGTGCCGCCATTGCGTGCCATCCCAAACCGACTGCAATGACAGGCCGATACGCAGATCGCCACTGTTGCCCTCAAAAACTCCGACATTTTGCGCCACACGGTTATGTAATAACTTATTACCACTACCGAGCCGCGTCGGTGCAGTCACCGACGTGAGATACTGCCAGTTTATCCAGTGAGCAACGACACCCGGAGCACTGATTAAGGCGGCCAAAATACTCGCATCAGGGTCCTGCTGGGCATCGTAATCGTGCAAAAACGCACGTCCGTCTAAGTCGATCGAAGCCGTACGTTGCCGTGACGCGATAATCATCATAAAGTTATCTGCCAGCCCCCATTCCGGTCGAACCTCGGCCCAATCACGCGTTTTCTTGAACAGACCAGCCAAGCGGTTCAAACCCGAGCGCGTTTGCGGATACTGCTTGCGGTCCCGAACCGCTGCACTCGCCTGTTCAAAGGTTTGTCTTACAGCGTCCGGAAACGCCTCACTGAGGGGCAAAATTCTATCCGTCACAGTCTCATGTAACCCCGCATAGAATCGCGTCCGTTCTGGAATATCAATGCCTCGCGTCGACAGTGCTTGCCGGATGTCCGGCTGATTCAACAACTGGCACATGAGTCGGGCATTAATGGCGCCACTCTGTCCCCCGCAGGCACCACAATTCATCGCTGCGCGTTGCGGATTATTTTCATGATGCGAACTGTGTCCAACCCAAACAAAGTGATCTGCAAAGTGCGTAATTCCCAAACTGGTTAACGTACCCGCCAATGCATCAAGCAGCGGTTGCTCATTGTCGGCTAAATTGATAGTCAAGTCCGACTGCGGCGTGTCAGTCGCTTCCACCTCATTATGAGCACTAAATAAGCCAATGCCTTTCGCTAAACCGAGCACCTCAACCGCATTGAGACTTGAGGTTGGCGTGTCCAACAGTTCACCGATGGCTGTAATCGTTGCACTGGGGGTCGCCACGTCTTTCTCAGTCACCCAGAGTTGTGGAGTTAAGAGCCCGGGTAACTGGGGACGCTGCTGTCCTTGCGAGCGAAAGCCAATCGGTAGACCAAAAAAGCCAGCAACCCCGATACTGGCAACCCCTGGTTGGGCATCGAGCGCGCGTCTTAGCGGCTCAGATCGGACATCAATACAAAAAGCCGCCTGCATTGTAGGATACGCTTGCTGCGCGCCCTCAGATTTAGACACCAAGCGATAATTGAGAAGCTGTTTATGCTCATAAGCACGTTGACATTGCCAAAGTATTTTCTGCGATTGCTCAACACGCTCACAATCGCGTTGGCAACGCGCCGCTTGTTGAGCAAAGCGTTGGCTGAGTCGATTAAATAGCTCCGTCGAGGTGTCCTTAGCCCACTGCCATAGAACGTAGTCCCATGCCAAACGAATCCCCAGCAGCGACAGCACCGGCTCAATATTATGGTGCGGCGAAGAAGGATCCCAATCACGGTAACGCAGCGCCGAGGACCACCCGAGGACATCGATCAATAGCGCAAACAAGTAATAATTCAGCGCATCTTCGCTGTAATGTCGTAACCAATCATCCGCCAACATGCGAAAAAGCGCATCGATATCATCCGGCAAGGGATCAAAGTAGTCGGGTAGCTGACTTTCTGCCATCAACGTTGCGATGCCTTTATCCTCTCGTACAACCGTCAACCAACCACGATACAAACCATTGTCAGGTTGTGATTCGTCGACAAACCGCTCAGGAAACTCGGTGTGTAAACCACAAAACTGGCTAATTTGCAGTACCACCTCATCTTTCCAGAGCATTTTGCGCTGCCGTGCTTGTAGCTGATCGACAATGTCTGTGACATTAAACCAGCGCGGTAATCGTTGTGGCTCAGATAAACATTTTGTCGCATCCGAGGGCAGCATCTGCTCATCAAGATGACCTTGCAACAGTTGCTGACGATAAAATGCGCGGTCCATCACTAAATCGATATCTGACACATACTTCCAAATCGCTGACACGCGCTCGACGGGCTTATCGGTAAAAAACCAGCATGGATTTACCGCAATCGATTCGGCGAGCGGCCACATCGGCGCAACGCGCGCACACTGCTGACGGGCCAGTTGGATAAACTCACTCATGATGCCGACTTCTCCTCATCTACTGAATCATAGCGATGCCGATCCTCAGGTCGTGGCCACAGCCATAAAGCCAAGCGCGTAAACCACTCATCGATATAAAGACCCGCGTTTAAACGAATAAACCAGCGCTGACTCACCGCATGAGCCACATGTTGTTCTAACCACCAATACAACGCGACCAGCATAATAAACCAAGCAGCAACAGCTAAATCGAGTCCAATATGCACCCGTCCATCTTGCATAATTTGGGCGGCAGATAGTGTCAATGCGGTGTAGATAGCCACCCAAACAAGCGCCAGCAGAATGCTCTTTGGCCAACTAAATTTATGCGCTTGTGACATCAATAAAGTAATAGAAAGGCTTAGTAAAACAGCCGCGGTCGGCTTAAAGTGTCCAAAACTAAACCACAACGCTAAGTTGATCATGACTAAACTGACCAGGAACCAGCCCAACGTCACCCAGCTGTTACGAACCAACACATTATGAATGGGTCGTACCGTACCCGATGATAAAAATGCGTAAGCTTTATATAAGGAGTGTGCGACCAAGTGCAGGAGCGCCAGACTATAGTAACCTAACGCGATTTCTAACAGCATCAATCCCATTTGCGCACAGGTGGACCATGCCAAACGAATTTTAATACTGATTCGAGTCGACATGATTAAAATGGCTAATCCGCACGAAACCGCGCTCAATACGCCAAGTAACCAACGCGCCGCTTCTGCCTCGGTCAGCAAGGGCGCAAAACTCAGCAGCAAAAAGCCGCCCAAATTAACGATGCCTGCATGCAATAACGACGACACCGAAGTCGGTGACTCGACAACTTGCATCAACCAGCCGTGAAATGGCATCTGAGCACAACTTAGCAACGCGGCAATGACCAAGGTTATCATGCCACCCAGTGGCACCACGCCCGTTGCCGAGAAGTAATCTAGCGTCCCCGAAAGGGTCGGATCGCCTGACCATAGATATAGCTGAATAAAACTGACTGCCAACAGCGCTTCAGTGATGCGCGCCGTAATCATGCGTTTATGGGTTGCCAGTACAGCGCGCGAGCGCTCCGGATAGAACAACAACAAGCGGTGCAAACACACGCTGATGCTCACCCAGCTTAACCAAAACAGAATAAAATGGTTGGCAATCAAGGTGACCGTCACACTCGCTAAACAGCCAATCATCCATCCCATCGCGCGCGGTCGACTCGGCTCAAGCGCAAAGTTTCGCCAGGTGTACCGCAACACCACCCAACTCAACAAAGCCACCATCACCAATAACGTCACACGCAATTCATCGACTTGAATCCAGTTCAACGTGGTTGCTCCCCTCGTTCTATTTAACTGCGCCGTAGTATCTCGACTTGTCATAATTAAGTAAAATAGATATATACTATTATACTATTCTATTTAAAAGAACGATTGCCCTCACCATGAATTATCGTCATCTGTATTACTTTTGGTCGGTCGCAAAAACAGGTCATTTGACACACACCGCGCAACAACTGCATGTGTCGCAATCGGCGCTATCCAGTCAAATTAAGCAATTAGAGGAGTGGCTCGGACAAACTCTATTTGAGCGCGAAGGGAGACGATTAAAACTGACGCAAGCAGGCTACATCGCTAAGCAATATGCCGATCGCATTTTCGCAGAAGGACAAAGCTTGGTCGAGCAACTCAAACAAGGTAAGACCAGTCAAACCAGTGTCGTACGTATTGGACACGCATCGACCATGTCACGTAACTTTGTAGAACAATTTATTGCGTCGCTCATGAGTCCTTCACCGCAACCCTTTCGTTTACACTCAATGTCGACTCATCAGTTGCTGACCGAACTTGCCGAACATCGGATTGATATTGCACTGGCAAATACCGATGTGGCGGGTCATGATGAAGATATTTGGCAAAGCCGTTTATTAGCGCGCCAGCCGGTATCGATTATCGGTGTGCCAGGCTTACCCATTCAATCACTCAGCGATCCAGCACTAAAGGAACGCGCCTGGGTACTCCCGCCAACGAGTGCGCCGTTGCGATCAGGGTTCGACATGCTAGCGACTCAGTATCAATGGGCACCTCGCGTGATAGCCGAGGCTGACGATATGGCAATGTTGCGATTATTAGCGCGCGATGGTGGTGCGCTTGCAGTCATTCCTGATGTTGTGGTGAAAGACGAGCTTGATAGTCAGCGCTTACAACGCTATGTCACGCTTCCCAACCTATTCGAGCAGTTTTATGCGATTACCATTAAACAACCGTTCCAACATCCGTGGCTCAGTCGGCTGTTGGCGCGCTATGACTGATTAACGTGTTCGATTACGCACAAACTCACGACGTAACGCTTCCAACTCAGCTTTGGTCAATAGTTGCTGTATATTCCGCGTCTTCGGAGAATGACAATAACGCATGTGCGCTCTGTCCTTTAATGTCTCATCAAGTTGTCGGTTTATTGAGGTCCAATCGATAGTCATCACGTTATCCTCAGCCTAAAGAATTTCGCCGAAGGCTCTGAGCTATTCGGGGGGTCACTCGAGCCGTTCAGCGATGTATCAACAATAGGTCTTGAATTGGTATTCAACAAGGTGGTTGCGCGTAAAAGGTTCGTAAAGGTGAGTACTTACCAACATACCGTCTCTCTCATATTGGCTAGGTGCGACAATTTGTCGCATGGTCAAATCCCATCCGAGACGTAAACTAGGTCAAAAATTTACGTGTGACGCTAGGAAACCTTAATCATGCAATCGACGTTTAAAATGACACGCATAACGGCTTATCTCATTTCGGCACTCGCCATATTCAACAGTTCAGCGCAAACAACGGACGCACCCACCGAAGTCATAAAAATAAAAGGTCACGAGCCGCACGATGCGCTAGGCAATTTATCGCGCCAACTGAGCGAACAAGGCGTCGACTTTTCGGCCGCAGGCGGTGTCTCGGCGTTACCGGTGATGAACGGCATGATGGGCGATCGCATCAAAGTCATTATCGATGGTGCAGAGCTCACTGCGGCTTGTGCCAACCAAATGAACCCTCCTCTATCTTATGTATCCGCCAACCAAGTCAAATCAACCCAAGTGATTGCGGGGCTCACCCCCGTCCGCAGCGGTGGCGACAACATCGCTGGCGTTATCAACTTACAACAAATGCGGGCACAGTTTGCCGATACCGAAAGCCTCTCTTGGCAACGCGGTTACGTCGCGGGTGAGTATCAAAGTAACGGTGACCAATGGCTTGCCGGTATCGGTGCGCATTGGGCGAGTGACACTTGGTCTATCGATTATCAAGGCGCTTACGAGCAGTCAAAAAGCTACGATGATGGCAACGGAGATAAAGTACTCGATACGCTTTATGAGTCACAAAATCATGCGTTGACGATGGCATGGCGCGATAGTCAGCAACAACTGAGCACCAAAATCACAGCGCAAATGATCCCGTATCAAGGCTTTCCCAACCAATACATGGATATGACAGATAATCAAAGTCTGGGCGCACATATTCAATATCAGCGTGAACTCGCCACAGGCGGCCAACTGACCGGCTATGTTAACTGGCAGTCAGTTGAACACGAGATGGGCTTCTTCAGCCCAGAAAAACCTGGCATGATGCCAATGGTGACCGATGCCACCGATCGCAGTTACAAACTTCATTGGCACTTGCCAACGCAACAGATAGGCGCATATAGCAGTCAAATCACGCTGGGTCATGAACTGTTCGATTACCAGTTAGATGATTACTGGCCGGCATTGGCGGGGTCAATGATGATGGGTCCAAATCCGTACATCAATATCAACAATGGACAACGGCAGCGCATCGCCGTATTCGCCGATTCTGATACGGAGATCACCGACAACTGGGTGTTGAATGCCGGTATTCGCATTGAACATGTACGTACCGATGCCGACGAAGTTCAACCCTACAACGACAGTCCAATGATGGGGATGCCGAATGTCGACGCTACGGCGGCAACCGCCTTTAATCAGGCAGACCGAGAGCAAACAGATAACTTAGTCGATGCGACCCTGGCAACAAAATATACCATCGATCCGCAGCAAAGTTTGGAGTTGGGCATCGCTCGAAAGAATCGTGCACCTAATTTATATGAACGTTACAGCTGGGGTCGCGGTATCATGGCCACGACAATGATCGGCTGGTTTGGCGATGGTAACGGTTATGTGGGTCGTATCGACTTGCAACCTGAAACGGCGACAACATTAAAAGCAACCTACCAACGTGACGATGCCAACAACGCCTGGCAATTCAGTGTCAGTCCTTTTTACTCACGCGTTGATGACTACATCGATGCCAACGTTATCGATACATTTAATCGCGGCACCCAACCCAGCACGGCGCGCAATATTCTGCAAATGACCAATGTCGATGCCACTTTAAAAGGTATCAGTGCACACTACGCATATCGTTGGACGCAGGTACTTGGTGCCGATGAATGGCAGTTACGCTCGTCCGCAAAATATACCCACGGTGAGCAAGCCTCGGGTCGTGAGCTGTATCAGATTCAACCACTCACCATCCGCGTCGAGCTGAGTCAACAGTGGGGCCATTGGCGCCAAACAGTCCGCGTTGAACACGTTGAGCAGAAAGATCGTGTCGACCAGCAGCGCCTCGAAAATCGTACCGACGCCTATCAGGTTGTCGATTGGCAAGTGAACTATACTCGAGCAAACTGGCAACTTAACTTGGGTATCACCAACCTACTTGATGAATTTTATCGACAACCATTAGGCGGCGTGAGCATCGCAGCGCAAAAGGCCGGACAAACTCAAGGCTTCGAGAATGTGGCCGGCGCAGGACGCTCAATTAACTTTGGCGTTCGTTATACATTTTAAGTAAGCTGATACCTTGCTAAGCGTTACCGAGATAACTGATGATCTTGCTTCTCTATATGGCGGCGCTACGTAATCGCCGCCTATCATTGCTGGGTATGTTTGCGTGCTTACTCGTTGAAATCGTCCTGCTCAATTTACTGATAGCCTTTAACGGGGCCGCAAGCAACCCATTCAGCGCGGTGTTGTTAATTCCGCTCATCATGGCGTGTGTTTGGCTACCCCATGCAGGTGCCGTCGCCATCGTCGGATTAAGTATCGCCGCGCAATGGACACAGTGGCAATTTACTCACATGGATACCAGCCATGCGCTATTGGCTCACGCGCAAGGCATGTTAGTCAGCTTTACTATCACCAGCGTGTTAATCATGACGGTGGTGTTTTATCTACGCCATCGTCTTGCCCAGCAAGAGGAAAAATTACATGCTTTACGCGAAAAACAATTGCGAAACGAGCAACTACTCGCCATAGGCACAGCGGCAGCACAACTGACCCATGAACTGGCAACCCCGACACAGGCGGCGCAATGGTTACTTGAGGAGGGGGTAGAGAAAACGCAACCAACGCCAGCGTGGCTCAGCGATCTCAGTGCACAGCTCTCGCACATAACACACAAATTGACACAGTGGCGACAGGTCACTGATGACGTCCGTCACCAACGCACGGTGGCGGTGAACGCGCGTGAGTTAGCGTCAGAGATTCAACATTTAATGCAGTTGGTGCGACCCGAGGTTGCAATCAACTGGCATATCGAGGCGCAACTTGACACACTTAAAGTCAATGCTGATCGTACGTTGTTACCCGCGCTGAGTAATGTAATTGTCAACGCGTGCGATGCTCAAAAACGTGTCAATGATGAGCCCGTTAGCGTCTCGTGTAGCCATAAAAATAACACGGTATTCATTGAAATCCGTAATGCGGGTCATACAGAAAACCTCGAGCAACTCGGCCAACGTTTACTACCAAGCAGTAAAGGGCACGGCGCAGGCGCGATTATAAGCAATGCAACGCTCGAGAAATTTGGCGGCACTTTACGCTGGGAACACGTTAACCATGAGGTAATCACTTGGATCACGCTACCGTCATCATCATAGACGACGATGCGAGTTATCGTCGTGTGTTACAGCGCAGACTGGCACAAAAAACGAGTTTCGAGATACTCGCCTTTGCCTCGACGCAAGCGGCACTCGCCGAGCAGACGGCAACGCCGTGCCACGGCATTATTCTCGACATGATGTTATCTGATGAATCAGGTCTGGATGCAATTACTCGACTTAACCATCACTTCTCGCCCGCTCACTTAATCATGCTGACAGGCTACGCAAGCATTGCCACAACCGTTGAGGCGATGCGCCGCGGAGCGACTGATTATCTAGCCAAGCCCATCGAACTTAATGCGCTTATCCAACGGTTGATGCCTGACCAAACATATCATCACAGCGACGTTGAAGAACAGACCACGCTGACACCGGCACAGCTCGAATGGGAGCACATTCAGCGAACCCTCCTCGCTCACCAAGGCAACATCAGTGCCACGGCCAAAACATTGGGCATGCACCGCCGCACATTACAACGTAAGTTACAAAAACTTTCGCCGCGTCGCTGAATCGACAATCGACTAGACTAGACATTTATGCATTTTGTTTTATATTTGTTAATCACTAAATATAAAAATACGCTAGTTATTATATTCTAGGTATTAGAGGTGTGATTTATGTCATCGTCGCGTGCATTCACGTTACATCAAACCGGGTTAATGAACTCTGTCTCGGAGCGCGCTTTCGATAATATCGCCTACTTAGCCAAACTTATCTTCAACACCGATATCGTTTTAATTTCTCTCATCGATGATGACCAACAGTGGTTCAAAGCCAAAATCGGGCTTTCACTATGCGAAACACCCGTTGATATCTCAATTTGCCAATTTACCATTCAAAGCGACGAACCCTTTATTATTAACGACGCGCTTACTGACAGTCGCTTCGTCAATAATCCGTTGGTGACCGGTTATCCATACATTCGCTTCTATAGTGGCATTGCACTCCACGCGCCCAATGGTCAGCGCATCGGGACACTATGCCTCATTCATGGCGCGCCACGCACAATCAGTAGCCAAGAGCTTAAGATCCAGCGCCATCTGGTGCACATGATCGAGTATGAAATCATGCGCCGCTCACAAGCGCCGCTTCAAGGTACCGTTCAACCGAGTCGCCTCAACGAAGTCATCATCAAGGCACAACACCTGTTGTTGACCAGTCATAACGACAAACTGACGTTCGATATTCTGCTCGATGACATACTCAAACTCACCTCCAGCGCATTTGGACTGATTGGCGAGGTGCTCTACGAAGATAACAGTCAACCCTACTTAAAGGTACATAGCCTCACCAACATTGCCTGGAGTGCTGAAACTAATGCGCTGTTTGAGCGAAACAAAACCGATGGACTTGAGTTTCGAAACCTCGATAACTTACTCTGTAAACCGCTTGTAACCGGCGATATCGTCATTACTAATAACGCGACCGAAGACAGTCGTTCAGGCGGCACACCTTACGGCCATCCGCCAATCAAAAACTACGTCGGGATTCCGGTTTATTCGGGCGAGACCATGGTGGGTTTAATCGGCCTTGCCAACGGTATCAACGAGTACACCAGCACCTTCGTTGATTCACTGCATGCGCTCATCTCTGTCGTTGGGGTATTAATTGAGCGCAACCGTATGGTGCAGGAACGTAAACAATTTACCGTCAGTTTGCAATATGCCGCCTACCACGATGAACTCACAGGACTGCCCAATCGACGCAAACTCGATCAAGAAATCAAATCACTGACGCACCGGCAACAACCCAGTCAATTTTCAGTCTGCTACATCGACTTGGATAGTTTTAAGCCCATCAATGACAACTACGGTCACGAAGTCGGCGATAAAATACTTAGGTTAGTTGCCAAACGTATCAAGCACCTGATTGGCACTCAAGACTCTGTTGCCCGGATCAGCGGAGATGAGTTCGTTATCGTCCTTAACGCGCCAGCGAACGACACAGATTATCAAAAAATAACCGATACCCTTGCTCAACCCTATGCCATCGACGATATCATGATTAATTTGTCAGCAAGCATGGGCGTGGCGGTTTACCCCAATGATACACAGCATGCGGACCAACTCATCCGTTTTGCCGATCAGTCCATGTACCAAGCAAAAAGCGAAGGTAAAAACCAAGTCAGTATACACGATGCGAAAAAGGCATCGGCGCGAGAGCACAAGATCGAACTTATCAAAGAGCTCATGTACGCCATTGATGATCGACAAATTGAATGTGTCTACCAGCCCAAGTTTGATATGAACACAAATACTGTGGTCGGTGTGGAGGTACTGAGTCGCTGGCGTCACAAAAAACGCGGCTTACTGATGCCCGGCGCCTTCATTCCTCAAGTTGAGGGCTCACAAGCGGCTATCGCGCTCGATCATTATGTACTTAACGAAGCGCATCAGTTACAGGCCGTTTGGCGGCGTTCCGGTCGAGACCTGAATCTCAGCGTGAATATCGGCGGTGATTACTTTACGAGTGAATTATTTAAGCGTCGTCTCGAAGCAATGGCAGAATCCAACACTGGGCGAAACAATGGCATCACGCTGGAAATACTAGAAACCACAACCATCGACGATCTTGATGAAGCAGTAGAAATACTGAACCGTTGCCATGAGTGCGGTTATCGCACCGCGCTCGATGACTTTGGTACGCACTATTCCTCACTGACGTACTTTAGACGCTTACCGGTGGATGAAATCAAAATCGATCGCAGTTTTATTACCAACCTCAAGCCAAATACCAATGACGAGGCGATCGTCGAGAGTATCATTTACCTGTCACGACGCTTCAATCGCGACGTAGTGGCAGAAGGTGTCGAGACTCAAGAACAGGCTGACCACCTACATGCACTCGGCTGCCACCTAATACAAGGTTACCTCATTTCGCCGCCTGTCAGCTTAGAAGAATTGAACTACAACGCCATTTTGTCATAAAACGTTCATTTAAATCCTTATAATGAACGGTCGATAGATATAAAATAATCCGTCTTTAAACCTATCGCCATGCGTCGTTCACTCTCAGATAATGGAATTTCAATGTCGATTAAGCAGAAGTTATACCTACTCGGCACCGGGGTTATCGTTGCCCTACTCGTGTTAATGGGGATATTTCTTTTCTCCCAAGCTCAAATCAAAACCATCAACCACGCCGATCAGCAACAGGCAAAGCTCAGTCGGCTCATCAGCGAGCTACGTATCGCCGAGAAAAACTTTTTGCTCGATAGCGACCTCAAATACAGCGAATCAGCTAAGCAACAAATTAGCTATATTCAAGACACTCTGAAACAACTCAAACAGACCGTTGATTACCCCACAGTCTTGAGCCTATTAGAACGCATTGAGGCGGCCGTAAGTGAATACCAACAGCGTTTTTCTGCGCTTGAGCAAGCGATGATAGAACGCGGTTTAACAAGAAAACTCGGCGCCTACGGTGCATTGCGCGAGGCGACACACCAACTTGAGGCGGTGCTCGACAAACGCGACGATAGCAAGACCTTAGTGACCCTGCTTCAACTTCGACGCTCAGAAAAGGACTTCATGCTGCGTTGGGAGGATGGCTATGTCGTAAAAGTGACACGAATTGCTAAGCAGCTTAACAGTCAATTGGCAGGCTCAACAAGCGACCAAAGCAAGGTCGAAGGCTATTTAGTGCAATTTAATCGCTTTGCTGACTTATCACGAAAAATCGGCTACACGCTAACCGAGGGGTTAAAAGGTGAACTCAGCGCGCAAGGTAATGACATAAATAGCGAACTGAATGCATTAAGCCGCGATCTCAATAAACAACTGCTCCAACAACAACGACAGGCAACATGGCTACCTATCGCTATTACTGTATTGATTATCGCACTGATGATCGTGATGTTGTATTGGGTGACCCGGTCAATCAATAAACCACTACAAACGTTGAAGTCACAACTCAGCCGTATTCAAGCAACGAATGATTTATCGCTACAACTCGATAAGCATCAAGATGACGAATTTGGAGCGGCCGTTGATCATGTCAACCAATTGCTCGCTTACTTCAGACGGGTCATAGCAAACATCCGACAAACAAGCAGCAATGTCGGTGAGCTTTCGCAGCAATTATCAGCCACCGTCTCCCATTCATCAAACAAGACAGAACAGCAAAACGGCGAAATCGAACAGGTCGCAGCCGCCGTCAATGAAGTCGGCTCAACCGCGCACACCATCGCTGAGGATGCCGAGAGTACGGCTCAGCAAGTCGATGAAATCGCGCAACAAGCCTCAACCGGTCGCAGTGTGATTAACTCAGCCGTTGAAAAGGTCAACTTTTTGGCCGAGCGCCTTGCCAACAGCAACCAACACGCGTCAGAACTGGCGAAACGTAGTCAAGGGATCAGAGACATTGTCGCGGTCATCAATGGTATCGCTGAGCAGACCAACTTGCTGGCACTCAATGCCGCAATTGAAGCGGCACGCGCTGGGGAGCAAGGTCGAGGCTTTGCCGTAGTCGCCGATGAAGTGCGTAGCTTGGCTCAACGTACCCAAGAGTCAATTAACGAAATTGAGCAAATAGCAACACAGCTGACAGAGCAAACGTCCGTTATTGTGCGCTCACTTGAAGAATGCAACGAACTCGGCGCTGACAGTCGCCAAGAAGCAACTCGTTCAGGTGAGCTCTTTACCGACATCAATACTCAGTTAATTAAAGTTAACGATCGGTCCGCATCCATTGCCACCGCCGTAGAGGAACAGTCAAAAGTAGTCGATGACACCTCGCAAAATGTTGTACGCATCAAAGACGCAACCAATGACATTTTGGCGGATGCACGCACCAATGCAGAGACGGCCGAGCAACTGAGTCGCTTCGCACGCGAGTTAGGCGATTCCGTTGCACAATTTAAATGCGATTCGGGTCACTAGGGATTCCTCATTTTTCATTAATATAGCCAAATACATTTGATAATTGTTCTTATTAGCAATATCATTCAGGCCATGTTAATGAATAATGGAATGCCCTATGACGCAAAGGCAATGGTTTAAACTTCACGGGTGGTGCTCGTTACCGATATGGGTTTTGTTTTGCTTTATCTGTATCACGGGTACCATTGCGGTATTTAGCCACGAGTTAACCTGGCTGTTTAACGAGAACGCTCGCGCCTTAAACCCGAACGACCTCGCCCCTATCGCCATGTCCGAGCGCGTCGCCGCGGTTAAAGCCTTGTATCCATCCGCACACATCACCACCGTCATGACATTCGAGTCCTACCTCACCAATGCGGTGATGTTTTCTGCCGATTCAGTCCCAGCGGGCATTGCTTACGTCAACCAATACACAGGCCAAGTGCAGGAAGTCAATCAAGGTATTACCTTTATCAACTTTATGCGGTCATTACACGGTTGGTTACTATTCCCATGGCAGAGTAGCTACAGCGTCGGCTACTACCTTGTATCAGCGATGTCATTTGTGATGATGGGCGCCTTAGTCAGCGGCTTGGTTATCTACAAACGCTTTTGGCGCGCGTATACCCAACCCAAGATTCGCGTGAAACAAGGCAAGAAATCTATTCTCTCCGATTTACACAAACACGCAGGCGCATGGTCTATCTGGTTCATCATGATCATGAGTTTGACCGGCTTGTGGTACTTCACCCAACAAGTGCTTTGGCATGCCGATATTGATATTGAGCCCCATGCGCCGGTCGTGAATATCGACGACGTTCCCCAAGGTCAAGCGCCAACAGAACCAAAGGTCAGCTTTGACCAAGCTATGCAGATTGCCCAAGCACAATTCAGTGATCTACAACCCAGTTATGTCATGATGCCCGAGCACAATCGAGATATGTATAAAATCATGGGGGGTGGTGACTTCATCTTCTATGATCAGTATGCCTACCGCTTAGCCATCAATCCATGGACGGGCGAAGTCGCGCAAGCCGACTCGCCTGCCAACATGTCGACCTTACAAACCGTCATGCATGTCGTTGATCCATTGCACTATGGCACTATCGGCGGTATCTGGACCAAAGCGATTTGGTTTGTTTTCGGTCTCATTTTGTCAGCGATGTCGATCACAGGGTTTATGATTTGGAGCTCAAAAATAGTACAGGCAGCGCGCGCTAAAAAAGCGGCTAAACGTGAGCAAAAGCTGTCAGAGCAAGGAGCATGATATGGCACGTTTGAAGAATACATTTTGGCATCGTAACAAATTCAAGTTATCGGGTCTGATACTCATACTCCCCATCTATTTTCTGTACGAGTCGTTACAACCACCGGAATTTCCCGAAGTATGGGAATCAAAACCTGTGGGGCAGCTTGAGCTGGCATTGCAGCCAATGAACAATGAACCACCCTACGCGCACCATGAAGATTGGGTGAAGGATTTTTCAGTTTGGGTCAATGATGGCGCCGTTAAAAACATTCGCCAAGCCTATATCAATATCGGCCCGCGTCCATTGCCATTGAACAAGCTCGAGCAAGACGATGTAGGTATTTTGCATGGCAGTGAAAGCTTACAACATGTGCATGCGATCGCATCACCAAACTTTTCGGCGTCCGACAAGGTCTGGCTGACGCTGCAGAACTGGGATGGCAGTCAACACGTTCAGTCCTGGTCATTACCGCCACAATGGATAGGCGAACAGATATAAATTGGACTAGCCAACGTCGCTCGTTTTGATTACTCTGCGCATATAACTTACTGGTGGAGTCATCGAGTTGCGCATTGACCGTGTGTTTAAAAAACTTGCGAATACGCTCCCCTTTATGATGGCGTTCGTGGATAACGAACGTCGGTATCAATATGTCAACGAGCGCTATGAGCAGTTTTTTGACGTCAAGCTCGACGAGCTTAAAGGCAAGTTGGTCGCCGAAGTGCTCGGTGAGCAATCTTACAAGCGTATCTCGCAGATCCACTCACGTGTTTTGGCCGGTGAGGATGTATCCTTGCGAGAAAAAGTCACGCTACGTAATGGCCGCGTTTTACAACTTGAGGTCAAGTACGTTCCCAACCAAAACCAACGTACGGGAAAAACAAACGGTTTCTTCGCAATTATTAACGATGTTACCCACTATGCATCGGCTTCCGAAGTGTTACGAGCGGTTCATGACGTAATGAACAAACAGTCCGTTGGGCTGCCCACTGAGCGTATTAACAAGTTACTTAAGCTCGGCTGTGAATACTTAGATACCGATATCGGCATCGTTAGCCGCGTGATTGATAATGAGTACACCGTAAAATACGAGTGGTCCACCGGTGACCCTATCCCGCCGGGCACACAGTTTGAACTCGGTAATACCTACTGCTCGGTCACCTTGGCGGCGAGTGACGTTATTGCCACACGTCACGCCTCAACGAGTAAGGAATTCAGCGGACACCCCTGCTATACCGCTTTTCAATTAGAGACCTATCTCGGTTTACCAATCCGTATCAACGGAAAAGTGTGGGGCACGCTCAATTTTTCCAGCAAAACCTCGCGTGGCACACCCTTTACCGATCTCGATAAAGAACTCATGGGGCTCCTCTGCTCGGCCATCGAAACGTTGATTATCAACAACTCAAAAACCGATAGGTTAGATCGCCTCGCCTATACCGACTTCCTCACTGGACTCAGTAACCGCTTATTCATTAATGAGTTTTTTGAGCGTTTGGTCTATCAAAATCGTGAACGCCTTAACCATTACTACTGCGTATTAGTCGATATTGACCACTTTAAACAGCTCAACGATCAGTTTGGTCACGATGCCGGCGATAGTGTATTGCAAGCGGTCGCCATTGAGTTCACCGATAGTCTACGAAGTGATGATGTATGCGCCCGCGTTGGCGGTGAGGAGTTCATGTTACTTATCCACGCTGACGACAAAGTCGATATCGCAAATGTCGTTGAGCGCCTTCGTAAGAATATAGAAAACCTAAAAATAGAACATGATGACGAAATCATTACGACGACGGTATCGATTGGTGTGACTAAATTACAAGAGCAAGACAGCTTTAACCTTGCGTATAAACGGGCTGATAAGGCGCTTTATCAAAGCAAATCAGACGGTCGAAACTGCTGCCGTTGGAACTAACATTAATTTTTTCTTAACTTCTGTGATCTAAAAAACGTAGTACTCACTAAACTATTACTCAATCGTTCTTAAAAATCGTAAGTTCAACAAGCTTTTTTAAAGTTGTTCAAAAAAAAATCGAACAATAAGAAGCGCTTTAACTGAGTATAACAAGATGGCAAAACTAACCTCTTCCTCTATCGTAGATATTCTCGGTGCCATTATCGCCGATGAACTTGGACGTCTGCGCATGGGTGATGAACAACTTTGGAAAGGTCGACAGTGGCAATCTAACACCCAAATAGTCTTTGCCAGCAAAGCAACGGGCGATGCACAAGAAGTCATCGTTGACTCGTTTGAATGGATGTCCATTGCTAGCCGCGTCGTTGAGTTTTTTCAGCTCGACAGCAGTGGATTAGAAGATTACCTGTTGCGTTTTTCAACCCTGCAACAATGGGCAGAGGTAATAGAAACGAGTCGAGAAGATCATCGACTCGATATTACGTTTTGTTCCTCGGGTTCGGTCGCACAGGTGTCACATCACCGCCATGATTGGATGGCGTTGCTTGCCGAAGCGCAATTTTTCGTCGATTTTATTAAGCGTCATGATGTCGAAATTGAGCGCGTCGTTAGTTTTGTACCACCGCACCATATCTACGGTTTTATCTTTTCAGTACTCATACCCGAACTTCTGGATATACCGGCCGTAAGAGGCCTCAAGGCGTTTTCAATGACCCAAGCACAGCAGCTTAAAAACAATGACCTGCTGATTGGGTTTCCCGCCGCTTTTGAACAGTTTGTACAGATGGACACGTCCTTTCCCCCAGCCGCCAATGCAGTCTGCTCAACGGGGCCCTGCGCACCTGCAGTACTAAGCACACTGACTCGTAATGGACTCAACAGTGTATTCGAGGTCTATGGTAGTACCGAAACTGGGGGCGTTGGTATTCGTAACGACCCCAATCAGCCTTACCAACTGTTGCCTCGCTGGATCAAGCAAGGCAAAGAACAATTAATGGATAATCTCTCGCGCGAACTCATTGATTTACCCGACAGCATTCAATGGCATGGCCCCGGCTTATTTGAGCCGCTAAACCGCAACGATGAGGTACTTTCAATCTGCGGAAAGTCAGTCCATCCAGAAGCTATCGCTGACGTAATCCGTCAACATCCCAATATCAGTGATGCACGGGTGCGGCTTAATCATGCTCAAGAGAGCCACTCCCTCAAAGCACTGCTGATAGCCGACCCAGAGCAACGCTCAGGTCAGGCAGAAACGTTGATCGCACAAGTGCGTACGTGGCTTGCCGATAAGCTTGAACCGCATGAGTTACCTAAACGTTTCGCTGTGCGTGACTCAATTCCAACCAACGAGCTCGGTAAAGAGATCGATTGGGAGTCACAGCCCGACCTAATGCGTCGTTAAGCATTACGGTGCACTGATGGCTTGTTGCGACTGACACAGCTCGACAAGCCAGTCTCTCAAAACTTGAATAGAACTGCGATTGGAAAGCGTGCTCGGCACCACAAAATAAAAACTGTCCCCCGTTTTAAGTCCATGCATAGGTAACCTGACTAACTCTTGCTCACGCTCCCGCTGGGTCGTCATAAACTCATTCAATAGCGCGATACCGTGGCTATGTTTAGCCGCCTCCGCTGCCAGCAATAAGTGGCTAAAATGATGCACCTTGGCACTGCTGGGTAATCGCACACTGCCCTGCTTGAACCACATTTTCCAATCATAGCCGGGCGTTGCATGGGCAAACGTATAAGTTGCTGAGAGTAATGGAAAGGCGAGTAAGGCACTTGGGTCGCGCAGATCGTTTAGCCGCGCCCGAATGTCGTAAGAGCAATACGGATATAAATATTCGTCGTACAAGTGGGTCACTTCAAAACCGCTCTTAGGGGGTTGTGTCGTTATAAAGCAATCCGCTAACGCGCGTTCGAACCCACCATCTTCGGTGAGCATGGTTAGCGTTAAATCCACATTTGGGTAGCGTTGCCGGAAGCGATCAACCGCTGGGATTAACCACTTAACCGCCAGTGAACCATAAGAAGCAAGGCGCACGAATCCTGCATCGCCGTGCTGAAGTTGCGAAAACTCACGCTCTATTTGCGCGAGCGGCTCCTCGATATTTTGGTAAAAGGCTTCACCCGCTGCGGTGAGCAACAGTTGTCGCCCTTTCCGAATAAACAAAGCTTGCCCTAACCGCTCCTCCAACAGTTTAATTTGGTGACTCACGGCGCTTTGCGATACGAATAACTCTTCAGCGGCTTTAGAAAAGCTGCCACGGCGAGCTACCATGGCAAAATAATGGATCGCTCTAAAAGGTACACTCATACATTAATATCTAAATTATTCATAGTTGCTAGATTTTAATATCATTTTTAATAATATCAAACACGTTTTATCCTAACCCCATCTTCAACAAATCATCAGGGGGTTCATCATGGATAAAGCGTTAATTGCTGCAGTGTTGTGGTTGGTGTTAGGCAATAATGTGGCGATTCTATCGGACTCACTGATTAAGATGTTGGACAGCTTCGATGCGCCATTTCAATTTGTCTTATTACGGCAAGTCAGTGCAGTACTCATCCTGCTACCATTGATCAAACTGCGTGGCGAAAGCTTGGCACCCAAAGGTTTGCGTTGGCATGCAGCGCGCGCGCACATTTGGCTGTTCGGCACCGCCTTGATGGTCCTGTCACTCACCACTCTGCCGCTTGCTACTGCCAATGCGTTATTTTACGCAGCGCCCATGCTGACGGTCATCATCGCACGCATGGCATTTAAAGAGCGCGTTACGTGGCACAGTACCGTCACTGTCGGGCTCGGCATGCTGGGCGTGTTGGTCATTGTGAACCCCACTGAATTTAACCCATTTGCCGTCGCGGCGTTACTGGTGGCGGGGAGCTTGGCCGTTAATAACCTACTGATCAAGAAGCTACCGCGCGAGCACGGTATTTTACAGACCTTGTTCCTAACCAACCTGCTGGGGCTTCCAGTCGGGATCGCGATGGCAATTTGGGAAGGTGCAGCGTTTGAATGGCAACGTATATTATTTGCCACCGGCTCAACACTGTTTATTATGATTTATGCTGCTACCTGTATCTACGCTTATCGGGCGGTCGATAGCGCAAAAGTTACCAGCGCCGAATATACAGGTCTGATTGGCGCCGTTGCGATTGGTATGGTGTTTTTCGCTGAACAGCCAGGGCTTAACTTTTACATTGGCTCAGCGATGATTGTTGCACCACTGATATGGCAAAGCTGGGCGTTACAGAAAAAACCAGCGACTTCTTAACCGAAGTCGCTGGTACAGCTGCTATTCATACAGCTTGGCGACCACCGTCATGTTCCATTCGCCCAACTGTTGCTCTTGCGCCTCATTAAACACCGTGCGTGCTGCTGAGGTCATCGGTGCGACTTGGTCAGCTGCTTGCAAACAATAGCCCAGATCTTTTTCAATCAAATCAACCGGAAACTGAGGATCGTACGCTTCGCTTACCATGGATTTGCGCACGATACCTGCGGTTTTGCTCCATACCGGTGTCGTCGATACCGCCTCGAGGATCGCATCCGGGTCTTGCCCTTGTCGCTTGAGCATGCCAATCAACTCTGCAATCGTCGTTACTTGAATACCCATTAAGGTGTTAGTGACTAATTTGGCAAGTGCGCCGGAGCCCATCTCACCGGTGTGATTGACTTTTTTACCCATCAGCGACAAGACAGGTTCGGCGCGGTTTACCAAATGGGCATCACCGCCCACTAAATAGACCAACTCTGCATTCTGTGCTTGCGGACGCGAACCTGACACGGGCGCCTCAATCAATTGTTTACCGCGTTGTTGAGCCTGCTGTGCCAGCTCTTTTACCCAGTCCACTGACAAAGTAGAGCTCTCAATCGCTATCGCATTGTCGCTCATACCTTTAAAAGCGCCGGTTTGCTCATCCAACCAAACCGCTGCAGAGGCATCATCATCACGCACCATCGTAATCACGAGTTCGGCGCCTTGTGCTGCCTCAGCCGGCGTATCAGCCCATTGCGCGCCTTGTTCAAGCAACGGCTTAGCTCGGGATTCAGTGCGATTCCAAACCGTCAAAGAATGTCCTGCATCAATGAGATGCTGCGCCATGCGAATACCCATCGCACCTAAGCCTAAAAATGCAATCTGTGTCATATTTACACCTTAATATTTGCCAAAACGAGCTAAGTAGTGTCAGTGTACTACGTATAACGAACGATTTTGATTAGCCATTAGTATCGAATGGTCTACAAATTAAGGAAGTCACCCAATTATGAAACGTATTTTCCAATTCCTCCTCAAAGGGTTAGCCATTTTGCTACCGATTATTGTCACCATCATGTTAGCGCGTTGGTTGCTCGTCACAGTGGAGACATGGTTGAGTCCGATTTGGAAAGCCTTGTTAGGCGAGAGCTATTACTTTCCGGGGCTCGCGTTCGCTAGCTTTCTATTACTTGCAGTACTCATTGGCTTTACCTCGCAATGGTCATTTTTGCAGTCCATTTGGCAATTACCAGGTAAGTTGATGAATAAGTTGCCCCTGCTACGCAACCTATACGGCACCATTAACGATGTGTTCGATATGATGCAGGGCAAAGACTTTGCCGATGAGTCGGTCGTGCTAGTGACGATGCCGGGCAGTAAAATGCAACTGATCGGTATCGTCACCAAACGCAGTGATAAAAAAGCCAAGGACAAAAACGATAAGTTAGTGAATATCATGCCAGACGACCACGTTGCCGTATTCCTACCAATGGCTTACAACGTCGGTGGCTATATGATTATGGTGCCAAAAGAGTGCGTTCAATCGATCGATATGAAGCCGGCTGACGCCCTGCAATTGACAATCAGCGCGGGGCTTGGCAAGAGTCAGGGCAACTTCAAATCAGATGAAAATGACTAAGAGGTTCGTTGCTGAGCTTTGTCCCGATACATCGCTTCATCAGCGCGAATCAAAACATCTTTAACTGTGTGTTCGGATGCATTAAAAACAGCTACGCCAATACTCAGTGAGGGTTGAATCGTCGCCGTGCCCCAATGTAAAACGCGATGTTCAATTTTTTGGCGCAAGCAATCAGCGAGACGTTGTGCGCTATCCTCATGCTTTACACGATGCATAATTACAATAAATTCATCGCCCCCAACTCTTGCAACTACATCGGTCATACGCACGCCATTCAAAATTTCGTTAGCGACCAACTTAAGCAATTGATCGCCTGCTTCATGCCCGTAGGTATCATTGACTGCTTTAAAACCATTTAAATCGATATTCAATACGGCAAACGACTGACGTTTATAACTGTCTGCAGTCAGCTGATTTAAGTGGTTCATCGTATATCGACGGTTATACAAGCCGGTCAGTTCATCCTCGTGCGCAAATCGACGCACCACGCGATATGAACGCCATAAGGCAAAAACGGCGGCGAAAATCAGTAAACCCAGTGAAATCAAACCAATACGCAGTGCCAACAGCTGTCGAGAGAGATTTAAAGGAACACCGCGATCAAACTGGGCCCCGACAACCCACTCACCATTGGGGATATTAATCGAGGTTGTGAAGTCGGCATTTTGAAAAATCTGCTTGTCGCCAAAAAACACCTCGCCGTTGTCCCCCTCTGCATCAACACCTCGAATAGCAATAGGCGCGTTAGACAACGCAGAAAAGCCCGACACACGCATGAGCGATTGGTAGTCGATAACAACACTGATACTGCCCCAGTAGTCCTTATTTTCGGGATAGTCGTTGAAAACGGGGAATCGAGCAATCACCGCCATCCCACCTTGCACCAACTCCAATGGCCCAGATAGAAACACGTCTTGTAATTGGCGCGCCTTAAGCACCGTTCGGTACTGTTTAGGTACGGTTCTAAAATCAAGCCCTATCGCTTTCTCGTTACCTTTGGGTGGGTAATTCAATAAAATGACGTCATTAGGCGCAATACCCACGTTCCGAACATGAGTCGACTTGCTCATCAGTTTTTTACCAAGCGAGGTCCAATTATCAATCGCAATCTGGGGGTCAATGGTGATAACGGTGGCGAGGCTATCGGCCAAGAATACATCGCGAAAAAGTTCGGCTTCTAACTTTGATTTTGCCAACGAGACCACTTCGCGTAGCCGCTCGTTTTGCTTGGTCTGCTCACGCTCTTTTAACAAACCGACGATGATATCAGTCGCTTGTATCACGGCGAGCATGTAGACAATAAAAATGATGATACTAACTATGTACTGCTGTTTCTTCACACCGGCACCAAATGCTCACCCAAGTTTCGATTATTTTGAAGCATACGTTTAAAACTGCGACTGATGCCTTTATTACAAAAATTATTACAATGAGTAAAAGGTTATTTTAAAGTTACTTTAACTCACTCGCCTCCTACTCGTGTTCACGAGCAGTCGACTTATTTTTAAATAGAATATAGCCGATGAGCGTTATCAACTGCACCAACATGTAGCCCGCCATCGTTGGGAAAGACCCATCGGCCAGCACCACCATGCCAAAAATAATCAACGGAAAACAAACAACAAAGAGTTCAAACAAAGCACGTTTTACCCACGCACCCTTTTCCTGGTCAGCCATACCACCTCTCCACAAGCCATCATCACTAACAGCTCTAAATTAATAGCCTTTAAAGTAACCCGCGATTTCTTCACCTCGTTCATGTTCGCTTTGCGCTAAAAACAATTGATAGAGGTTTTGCTTAATCAACTTACGTCGAAGCAAAAATATATTAACAGAAATGTAAGCCGCGAGGGTGACCGCCGTTAAAACAGGCAGCAAAATCATGAAAGTAACCAGTGGTAAAGGGTAGACACTCAGAGTAAGTACGCAGCACAGCGCTACAGAAACGAGCATCAGCTCGCCTTTTATCGCATTAAGTGCGACCATTAAAATTTTTAAATTCAACATACGACATTATTATTGTTGTAATCACACAGACCATTGTAAACATCGAGTAAATAGTTGAGCGAGCAACCAGATCGTGTTTACATTAAAATAACAATCATCCATATTGTAGGAACAAGATTACAAAATCAAGGACGTCCAATGAAAAAAGTCATCTTCGTATTTGCGCTGCTCGCCAGTCTATCAGCTTGCGAAAGCCATCAAGCTGAGCCATATCAAAAAGACCGCTCGGTCGAGTCTCGAGATGAATACAACGGTTTCGAAGGCATGGATCAGTACCAAAAAGATGAACTCGAGCGGATGAAAACAGATAAATCTGAAGCTTGCCAACAAGCACAAATCGACCTTGCCAAAGCGGAAAGTGAAGGGGATGCAAAACGTATCAAACGTCTAAAAGCGCTGGTAGAGGACGTATGCAACTAATCATCGATGCTTGCTTCGCGTTAAGCGGGCTGATAAAACGGGGCTTTAGTCGTTTAACTGCGGAGTCACCGTGAATTTAGCCCGTCTCGTCACCCGAATGAAAGCCGATCGCCCCTACTCCCGCCACGCGGGGAACTGGGTCATTGCAGCCGAAAGTGATCGCGGTCGGATTATTAATTCGGCGGCGGTGCGCCGTTTGCAACAGAAAACACAAGTTTTTCCGCTAGAACGCAACGCAGCGGTACGTAGCCGTTTAACGCACTCACTCGAGGTCCAACAAAATGGGCGTTATATTACGCGCGAGATAGGTGAGCGGCTCAAACGAGGGGGCCACTTTGAGACGTTAACAGAACAAGGCTCTTCACCCCATGAACTATTTCGAGTGATGGAGAGCTGTGTCGAAATGGCGTGTATCATGCACGATATCGGCAATCCGCCTTTTGGTCACTTTGGCGAGGCAGCAATCAGTAGCTGGTTTGCGACGCATAATGATGAACTATTTGCCAATTTCGATGAACCGGATGCCGCCGATATTAAAAATGAATTGCAGAGTTTCGAAGGTAACGCCCAGGCGATTCGTTTAATTCACTCACTCATGGGTCTAAATCTGACGTACACCCAGATCGCGGCGGTTTTAAAGTACACGCGCTTAGCGAGCCAGCCGAAGCCCAGTAAAGATGACCCATTAAGTTATCTGGGTAAAAAACCAGGCTATTATCTGGCCGAGCAAGCACTGATCAACGATCTCTATCAAGTATTGGAGCTCCCAACTGGGCACCGCCACTTCCTAAGCTACATAATGGAGGCGGCCGACGATATCTCTTACGGCATAGCCGATCTTGAGGATGCCGTCGAAAAACACGTTCTTAACCGCGAACAAGTTGCCGAAGGTATTCGAGAACACTTTAGTCGCTTAGGCGGCGACCCCGACCAAGCCGAACTTTTGTACAACGGTAAAGCGATTTCAGTAAACGACATTTTAAAAAAAGCCAACCAATACGCGGCAAACGATAGCATTGATACCGATAATCAGTTTTTTATCTGGCTACGCGTCTACATCCATAATATATTGGTCAATCACGCTGCGCAGCGCTTTATCGACAACTTTGACGCTGTAGTTGATGGTCACTTTAATGAAGCTTTACTCGAGGATGATAGCCCTGCTCACCGGCTTAGCGAAGCGCTGCAAAACCTCGCCCTCAACCGGGTATTTAATCAACCCGAAGTCGAGCAACAGGAGCTGCGCGGTCATACCATTATTCTCGGCTTACTCGATATTTATGCCCCGTTACTCAAACTCTCTAGGGAAGACTTTCAAGGGCTGGTGCGTGAAGAGGCTAAAATACAACGCGTTTACCCACTAGCAAGCCGTTTATGTCATAAACTATCAGGTAAACACGTGCGCGCTTATGTCAAAGCAACCGATGCCGACGTCTCGCCACTTTGGGAACGCTACTATCGCTGTCGCTTAATTCAAGATTATATTAGCGGTATGACCGACCAGTTTGCATATGATGAATATCGTTCACTGCGCGTTATCGATTAAACGACGGAGTCGCGCGTAATGCGCGACCTACCACGAGCCGTACATCGGATTAGGTAAAATAACAACATCCTTGCCAAAGCGAGGCAATAAGGCGCTCGGATCCGCAGATGCTTGCGTAGTTTTCGCAATATCTTCAATATTGTCGCCTACTTGCATCACGATGTTATGCGGCTGTGACCATTCGGCGACCGCCTCATCAGAAGGGTTATAACAATCAACATCGCCGGTCATTAGCTGTTGGCGACGCAGATCTTTGTCATTCACAATCTGCTGACCATCGACCGCGTCCTTGTCCGCTTGGCTGCGCCCCATCAGGCACGTATTGTCAGTGTTAATTGGCAAGCCCATGGCTTCAAGGTTTTGCCAGGTATAACTATCCAATTGCTTGTTTCTATTGGTAACCAACGCGACTTTGCCTCCCGCGCTCACCACGGACGTAATAAAGTCACTCGCTCCTGGCACCAGTTTCGCCTGTTTACTTTTGACCCACTGATTCCAGCTTGCTGTCGAGTACGATTGCCCCGATTGACTCAGCATCGCTTGATAACCGCTGTTATCCAGCACCGTCTCGTCGACATCCATCACCACAACCCAGTTTGTCGGTAGCTCACGCTGCATAAGCTGTAACGCTGCGTCTCGGTATATGGCTCGAGTGATGAGTGGGTATTCTTTGCTTTGCGTTTGCCACTTTACTGACGGAGGCAAAACGGTCGACGCCGAGCTTCCCTCGTGGTTTGGCTTTGTACTACAGGCACTCAATAAAGTTAGACTTAAAGTGGTTACCAGGGCCGTTACAGTTAGTTGCACAACATTCTCCTTTTAGAAAAGCGAGGTCGCATTATCCACCGAGCAAAAATCTAGCGCAATACAACACGGTTACGTCCAGCCTTCTTGACGCTGTAAAGATTTTCGTCAGCACGCTTTAATATCGCCGCAGCAGTATTATTTTTCGCACGCACCGTGGCACCCAAGCTATAATACCGCTCGCGACTTTAACGGTCGAGAGGAGCAACGCAGGTAACCAGAGCGGAAATAAACAACCAACAAATAACCAAACGAATGCGGGTACCACCCTTATTTAGCGTTGTAAACTTCTTTCAATATGGCGCACCACGCGCGAAATACGACTAGGCAGCTGCGGACCTTTGCGCGTTACACAGTAGATGGGTTCAGCCACAGGCTGTGGTAATCGATGAATGAGGTAATAATGAGCAACGTATTTCCCAGAACTTTCTCACATATTGGATTGTCTGTTCCCGATCTCGATAAAGCGGTAGAGTTTTATACTGAAGTACTCGGTTAACCTACAGCGATGGCGCTTACTAAGGCGCCAAGCTGGCCAATTGACTGTCAGAAGATTTAAGTTGTGCCAGCTGTTGCTTGAAGCCCTCAAGCGCGGAACCTTGTAACCGCGCTTGAGCCGGCGCTTTGATATCGAGAGGATTTATAGCGCGGCCATGACGATGTACTTCGTAATGCAAATGACGCCCCGCGGAGAGACCGGTTCTACCTAAATAGCCAATCACATCCCCTTGTTGAACGTGGTCACCGGGTTTGAGCCCTTCAGCAAAACCATTCAAATGCGCATATAAAGTCTCATAACCATCACCATGATCGATCACCACCGCATTACCAAAACTCCCGTATCGATTCGCGCGCTTAACCACGCCGCGACCCGCAGCCATGATGGGGGTGCCTATCGGCGCGCTAAAATCAATCCCTTTATGCATGCGATCATAGCCCAATACGGGATGATGACGATTGCCATAATAAGATGATAGACGCGCACCGTTAAGAGGCGTTTTCAACAAAAAGCTCTGTGCTAAACGGCCATCGGGGAAATAAAACGAGCCCTTGTAGCGAATTAAACGATAGTCCTCTCCAGCATTAGTAAACCGCAAATAAGTCAGTAGTAGCGGGTTTTGTAAATGGCTGAAAAGCGGTTTAAAACTCACCACCTCCGTGCGTTCAAAGCGCACTTCCATCAGATCCCCGGGCTGCACTTGGCGTTGGAAATCAACAAAATGCGAAAGCGCCATCACTGAGCTGTTGATCACACCATTAGGTATTCCATTTTGTTCGGCATCTTGATACAAGCTATTGTGGATCACCAAGTCATGCTCTTCAGCCAATTGCTCGGTTGGCACATGCAATAGCTCGACATGCCATTGACCCTCGACATAAGTGGCTTGCACCAGCTCGCCATACTCACGCGCCAAACGAATACGATGTTGACCCGGAGCGGGCTGTGCGACCGCAATATTGACACCGACTTGCAGCCGTCCTAAGTCAATCACAGATTCAGCCGCCATCGCCAATAACGCAACCTGTCGTTGCGAAATACCCTGTTTACCCAGCAAGGTCGTGAGGTTCTGACCCGGGGCTAATGTCACTAGCGTCCCCGAACGTGAGCCACGGATCGTATTGGTGGGAACTTGCCCATAATCGGCGTCAAGCTCGGCAGAAAAAGGCGTGATCGGTTGGGGAATAGATGCGGATTGGAATGACGGGTGAGGGTCATCAACTAACCAAACACCTAATAACGTCACAATCGCTACAAGTAGGATCAGTTTACGATTCAAAGGCGAATTCCCGTGCATCTTGATTCATTCTAGCCACCGACAGCAATTTTAAGGCGTGACAAAATACCATCATTGCCATAACGCGACAAGTCAACGAGCAGGCGTTTACAGAACCTAAACTCAAGAACTTGACGACCTTTGACGTCGACCTTCGTTTTATAACACATTATATAGCGAGTCTTTTTTTTAATGTTTGCTATACTAAAGTGTGCTATGTATATTAGCGCACCCTGTGACTAGTAGAGCTTTTCTCTACTGGATCGTTTTCTCGTTGCTTGCACACTGGGTATGTTACAATGATTCTAATAATTACTGCGTTGCTCCTAATAGCCTGCACGCCACTACTCCATGCTATTGCGCACCAACGACGTTATAGCGTTAAGTATGGAGAGCTCCGTTCAGGCCTCGTTTCCAACGTTATTCTTGGTTTACTCATCCTCGTGGTCATTTTGGCGATCGTGAACATGAGCTCGGTGACTGAAGCCTTTGTCACCGACAGCGGTATCGGTATTGGTCTTTTAGTATTGGCCGTTCTCTTGCTCGGTTATTTAATCGCTGAGTCGATTTTAGTCAAAGGTTCATTTGATGAGCGAACAATAAGCTACTCCACCCCCTGGCGTAAGCCGCAAAGTGGTCAATGGAGTGAGCTTAAAAGTGCGCGTTTTTCATCATTAACCGGTCGTTATATTTTGAAGTTCGCCGACGGCACCGTCATTCGTATCTCGAAGTCAGTCGAGGGGCATGGTTGGTTACTCGACTTTTTAGCACGACGCAATGTGACCGTTCGTTAACGTTATTCAGTTCGAGGCCTCAACAGGCCTCGAACTGCACTTCACACTCGCCATTCAGTAGATTCAAACGTACTTTTCGATAACCGAACTCGCCTACATCCGCTTCCTTAATGTTGACCCCATACGCAAGTAATGCCTGAAAGGCTGCCGTAGCATTTTTTTGCCCCACTGGGCGTAGCTGTTCTTCGCCTAAAACGCTGCGCATGCGCTCACCGGCGGTCAGTTGACCACCGCCAAAAATGCGACCATCGAACTGACTGAGTTTTAAATTTCGTTCCTCTGCCAACTGAGCAAATAATGCCATTGCTTTATCGCAATAGCGTGCCGGCAGTGTTCGCTCCAGCAATTCAACCGTTTCCTCAAGCAATCCACGCATTTCTACCATTTCGGGATGCAGGTCTTGTTTGCGTGAAAACGCCAGCAACTGCTGATTTAAGCGCGCGCCCCGCTCTGAGGCTTTGATGATCAATTGTGCCGTTCGCTTTAATCGATCATCATCGGCAAGTTGCCATGCGAGCAGTTCCGCATTGTTCATAATAACCGTAAGCAGGTTGTTAAAGTCGTGCGATATGCCGCCCGTAAGCTGACCCAACGCTTCCATTTTCTGTGATACAAATAATTGCTGACTCAGTTCTTTATGCTCGGTCACATCCGATGCCACCGCCGCTAATCGACTTGCTTTACCAGTGGGATCATCACCCTCTAAATAAATTGGAAATACACGGTCATTGATCCAACGGATAGCACCATCCGGTCGGATAATTCGGTATTCCATCACTACGGGTTCATAAAAGCTACGTTCGCGCAGTGCCAGAATGTCTGCTTTATCATCAGGATGCACACAATCAAACCAACGCTCAGTGTTTTCCACCACCTCAGCAATGGATACTCCATAAACGCGTTCAAATGCCGGTGACAAATAGACTAATTCATTACTTTGTACGTCTTCTAACCAAAAGATTTCGTCAATGCGCTCAGCGAGTTCAAGAAATCGTCCCTCACTTTGGCGTAGTTCTAATTCGATACGGTTGCGACGATACTCTGAACGTAACATCGCAAGAATGATAAAGCCCATGACTAAGATCGTGCCAAACAGGGACACAAAAAACCAGAACTGCTGAGCTTCGCGGTCGTTAATCAAATTGCGCATCAGCTGTCGTTCTAATAAATGTACTTGGGATTGGAAGCTGTACGCTTGGTCGTTTAAATGGGGTGAGCCATCCTCATCATTGAGCTCGGTTTGGAAGTCTCTCAACAATGCACGAAATTTATCTCTGAGGTCGTTATTATTGAGTCGTTCACTGACGGTGGTAAAGTTATGTAGTGCCGATTGGATACGTCCTACGTAATAGGCTTGTTGCAGCGCATCCGAATCGGGTGTCATCGACAGCCCAAGCAAGCCACTACCAAAATCATCCGCTGCCACATCCAACAGTTCCAGCGTATCAATTCGATAGGCGACTTCGCGTTCTTTATTGATATGTAAACCGACTAAAGATACAACGAATACAAGAAAGCCGATTGCGATAATAACCAGCTGTGAAGAGATCAACCGTTGCTGGCGTTTATAAATTTTAGACATCCCGTCAGTCGTTTCCATGGCGCATTTAGAACCTAATTTGCATCATAGCCCAACCGACCCAATAACAACAGACTATTTTTTAATCACTTCAAAACACATTGATCGCACTTCTCGATATCACGGTAGAGCTTTTGCGCCTCCAGCATGGCATGTTGGATCGTCATTTGTTTTCCCAACGATACAACGCCAGGCTTACCTTTGGTTTTTATGCATCCGTGCTGGTGTACCAACCGTTTTATTTGTCCGTTATCTAACTGACCAATGCCCAAAACATAATAGCGCATCGCCAATACCTCGCTTTACGATTATTGGGCAAAAGTTTAAAAAAACGATCGTCGCGCAACAATAAGTAAAATTACCTATTAATGGGTGCCTAACGGCCGTCAAATGTTAATAGCGGTTGTAAAATAGTGAGGATTTCTTCGGCAACAACTTCAGCAACAGCGGGCTGCTCGAGCAACCGTTTGATGAGTAACTGAGTTTGCAACGCTGAGTCAAATTGCATAAATGCGCCATCGGCGTTATCCGAGACCACTTGCCAGACAATACAAAGTCGCTGAGCCTCGCTGAGCTGGAGCTCGGTGACTACGACTCGTTGAAACAGGTGCAGTCGGATAGCCGGACTTTTGGGGCGCTGCATCCAGGCGAGCGAATCCGTATACGCATGGTGCTTAAGACGCTGAGTTAATAAGTGCACAAACGCCTCATCGCGTTGCGCATTCGGTGTGGAGTCAAGGCGAGAAGGTTCAAAAAATGCGGTCGCCGAGAGCTGAATATCAAGTACCGAAAAGGTAGTACCTTTATCGATAAAGGATTTAAGCGTGCGCAACCCGCTACGAGTCAGTTGATATGACGTCAATTCAAAAATCTCACTACAAACACGGCATCAGTGGCTGATTTCTATTTTATAAACCGAAAACAAATTTTTCGCACCTGTTTTTATCGGTTTAAATCAACATTTAGCCGTAAGCACTTGACAAAACACCAACCAGAATGACGTTAGGCGTTGTTTGACGTCAGTTGACACATTAACTGACTTTTACGCCGATAGTCGTAAACTTATATCGATATCTTGCATATAGTGATAAAACTAACATTCAAATTTTTAGGTGACTATGCTGATATTAAGCCGAAAAATTGGTGAATCACTCATTATCAATGACGAAATCAAAATTATTGTAGTCAACGCGACAGAAAGGCAGGTCACATTGGGCATCGAAGCACCCAAAGAAGTGCCCATTCACCGCGAAGAAGTGTACCATGAAATAAAAAACAAAACGTAGCGTGCGCATTTTGCGCACGGAAAGATCCGCATGTCGCGCCAAAGGCGCGACTTACCGCACGGAAAGATCCACGTGTCGCGCCAAAGGCGCGACCTACGATGGTGGTGGTATCCACCCAAAACGCACAGGGCCATAGGAGCAGGTATGCATGAAGAACGGCAAATAAAACCTGCCGATTTCGAAAATATACTGAACAACTTAGACGCTGTCGTATACGTGGCTGATACGGATACGCACGAATTGTTGTTCATGAACACCTACGCACTGCGTCATATCGCTCATGCCGATAACTTCTCAGATATTGCTCATTTACCCTGCTATGCGGTCTTGCAAAAAAATCAGACACGTCCGTGCGATTTTTGCACAAACGCAAAGCTACCCGTCAATGGTGATGTGCTAGTCTGGGAGTTTAAAAACACACGTAATCAATGCTGGTACCAGTGCCGCGATAGGTTAATTGAGTGGCATGACGGCCGCTTGGTTAGACTCGAGGTGGCGACCGATATTAGCGAACGTAAGGAAGCCGAAGAGGCTTTGCAGCGCGCTCAAAAAGAACTGACAACCCTGGCCGAAACAGACAGTCTGACTGGCTTGTATAATCGACGTGCATTTTTTCGCTATGTCGATGAATTGATAAAGTTAAGAGTACAAACCGCTTATTTTGCGATTATCTTATTGGATATCGATCATTTTAAATTGATCAACGATCGCTTTGGTCACGAAGCTGGCGATAAATTGCTTTCCGCAATTGGTAAAGCACTGCGTAGTCTAAATAATAAAAATAGCGTTGTTGCCCGAACCGGGGGCGAGGAATTTACCATCGCGGTAACCGGAGCTTCACAAGATGCACTCGTCGCTGTTGCCCACCAGGTGCAAGCGCTTATTTCAGACATCACATTAAATTACTTCGATGCCACCCTCAGTTGTACCGCAAGCGTCGGCATTGCCACAACCAACACACAATCACCAGACATTAACCAAATCATGCGTCACGCCGACCACGCCCTCTACCGCGCCAAAGCCGCCGGCCGCGCCCGCACCGAAATCGCAACGTAGCGTGCGCATTTTGCGCACGGGGCGATGCCAGACGTCGCGCCAAAGGCGCGACCTACGGTGCCGGCGGTATCCACCCACACCGGCGTAGCGTGCGCATTTTGCGCACGGAAAGATCCACATGTCGCGCCAAAGGCGCGACCTACGATGGCGGTGGTATCCACCATCGGCGCACGGGACGATGTCGGTAATGTCCCCCACACCGGCGTAGCGTGCGCATCTTGCGCACGGAAAGATCCGTGTGTCGCGCCAAAGGCGCGACCTACGATGGCGGCGGTATCCACCATCGGCGCACGGGGCGATGCCGGTAATGTCCCCCACACCGGCGTAGCGTGCGCATTTTGCGCACGGGGCGATCCGCGTGTCGCGCCAAAGGCGCGACCTACCACGGGCTTTTGGGTTGATTCTTTGCTATGTTGTTATTTGAATGTTAAATACAATTGGGCATATATGACTGAATACGAACTTTCACACGCATTGCATCGCATCGCGCTGGGCGACAGCTCTGCGTTTGAGCGATTCTATCAAGCCACGTCTCCTAAGCTAATGAGCGTGAGCTACGCAATTCTAAGGGAGCGCACACTCGCTGAAGAAGCGCTTCAAGATACTTATTTAAAAATTTGGCATGCCGCCTCGGATTACCGCAGTGATGCGGGGTCAGTTATGTGCTGGATAACCAGTATGGTGCGCTACCGAGCAATCGATATGCTGCGAAACGCAAATCGTCAACCATTAACCAGCAAAGATATCGAGCAATTACTCGATCAACGCGCCAGCGACAGCCTCCCAACAGCAGCGCCCGATGCCGATAAGCTGGAAAATTGCATGTCGGATCTAGACGGTACACAGCGACAGTCGATTCACCTTGCGTTTTTATATGGTTTGAGCCACCGCGAAGTCAGCGATTATCTAGGTGAAGCCTTAGGCTCAATCAAAAGTTGGATACGTCGTGGCTTAGATAGCTTGAAGAGGTGTTTGCAATCATGAATTACCAAAACGACACACTGATCGATACCCTCGCTCACCGTTATGTTATCGGTCTCATGCGAGGTCAGGCACGCGTTCGCTTTCGTTACCTCATTAGCCAGCACTCGCGCATTGCTCAGCAAGTAACGCTTTGGGAACAGCATCTTAATGGACTTACCGAGCAAATAAGCCCGATGAAACCCCGACCTCAAGTCTGGCAAAAAATACAGCAAACATTATTTAAGCCATCCCAAAATAGCGCTCCTTTTTGGCGTCTCTTTGGTGGTTTGGCGGCAGCCACCGCCGCGGTACTGATGATCGTGGTTGTGCAATTACAAACCCAAACGCCCGAGGCGCCTCCAAGTGATCGCATCGCCCTGATTCAAAGCGAACAGCAACGCACATTGTGGGTACTCAATGTGAAGCCCGACAAAATTCAAGCCACTGCTCAAGCCAATGTTGAGTCACGCAATGATAAAGACTACGAGCTTTGGATGTTGCCCAAGGATGGGAGCGCGCCGGTGTCACTCGGTTTGTTACCCGAATCAACACAGCCAACGGCACTCAATCCACCGGCTGAATTTCAGTTAGCTCGTGTCGGCGCCCTTGCTGTGAGCCTAGAGCCGACGGGCGGTTCCACCACCGGAGCGCCTACGGGGCCGGTCCTCTACACAACAGATATTATAACTTTGTAAAAAAAATTTAGATTTTTTGCATCCAAAACCCGCTCTGGTTCGGATAGGTGATGAATACCTATAAAAACCAGAGAGGGTTGTTATGAAAAACACAGCATTTAAACACTCAGCGCTTGCCGGCGCTGTCGCTCTAACCGTATCGGCCGTGGGTGTGGTAACCAGCCTAGATGCCAATGCTTCAAGCCACCGCGAGGCACCGAATATTTCGCGCTTCCCTGCGCTTGATTCCACTGACTTTTATCTGTTTAACAGTTATGAACCCGGTCGCGAAGATTACATCACTGCCATAGCCAACTATGTGCCACTGCAAGATGCCTACGGTGGTCCTAATTACTTTGCCATGGACCCAGCCGCTGTCTACGCGATCCACTTTGATAGTGACGGTGATGCCCAAGAGGATCTGACCTTTGAGTTCCGCTTCGACCACACCCTGCCTAATGGGGGCGTTAAGCTGCCAGTGGGCGATAAAAATGTCAGCGTACCGCTGAAGTTTATCGGACAAGTTTCGGCAATGGACCAAAGCGCACTTAACTTTAACGAACAGTACAGCGTTAATGTCGTTAGCGGTGGTCAAATGTCTGGGATGTCCTCGCCGGTAACCTCGACGGGCGGTGCTGAATCGTTCACCAAGCCCATCGCGTTTGTCGGTGAGAAAACCTTTGGCAGTGCCTCTGGCTACTCTGATTATGCCAACCAATATGTTTACGAGATCAATATCCCCAACTGTTCTGCGCCCGGCCGTTTATTTGTCGGTCAACGCAAAGACCCATTCGTAGTCAATCTAGGCGAGACCTTTGACTTGGTTAACTACGTACCTATCGAAGCGGGCGCCTTTCCGGGCGGTATCGAACAAAGCGATGCCAATGATGACCTAGCAGACAAAAATGTGAATACTATCGCACTTGAGTTACCGAAGAGTTGTGTCACTGGCAACGGTAATGGTGTCGTAGGAGCATGGACCACCGCCCATGTACCCCAAGCGCGTCTGCAAAACCCAAATGCGAACTTCGAAAAGCCCGAAGTGAACGGAGGTGCGTTAGTGCAGGTCTCACGTTTAGGTGCGCCACTGGTGAATGAACTCGTTATTGGTATCGACGATAAAGACACCTTTAACTCAGCACACCCCAGCGACGATGGTCAATTTGCCGACTATGTGACACACCCGACGTTACCTGTCATTTTAGATGTATTGTTCAACGAGCCGGTGAACGCCACTTTAGGGACCAACATCGATTCACTCGCACCGAGTAATTATCCGCGTACCGATCTCGTTGCCGCATTCTTGACCGGTTTTGAAGGGGTCAACCAACAAGCGACCGTTACCGCTTCCGAGATGTTGCGTTTGAATACTGCTATTCCAGCGACACCGGCCGACCAACAGTCCGCCTTTGGCGTAGCCGGGGATGATTTAGCAGGCTTCCCAAATGGACGTCGTCCAGGAGATGACGTGGTTGATATTGCTTTGCGTGTCGTCATGGGAGCGCTTTGCCACGACATCCCAGTCAACGGCGAGCCCACCAACCTCGGATTCTGTACGCCCGATCAGGCACCCGTGGGTAACGTGCCGTTTACCGATGGTGCGCCAATCGACGCGAGCTACGTGGATACGCAATTCCCTTATTTAAAAACCCCCATTGCAGGTTCACCAAACCAGTAAGCTGAGGAGGGATACATGATGAAGAAACTACATACACTCTCGCTCGCAGCCGCAACGGTGCTTCTTGCCAGTTGCGGAGGTGACAGCGATGACAACTTACCGCCAGCGGCGCGTGACGCTAACTATAGGGTCGAGGCGGATACCACGCTAATGGAGCAATTGAAAGGCTTCGACGGCAACGGCGACGAATTGACCTATTCGTTGGCTTCAGAAGTCGACGTCGGTGAGCTTTCTGTCAGCCCAGACGGTTCTTTTAACTACACGCCGCCCATGGAGTACACCGGCACCGCGATGTTCAGTTACAGCGTCTCCGACGGTGAGTTCAGTGATACCGGTGATGTCATGATTACGGTTGAAGCAAAAACCGTGTCGACTGCAGCCTATGTGCGCGATGCATTTAATCAAGATGAGCGCGCACAGCCACTATCAGTCAATGGCCGTGAGTTTACTGACGATGTGGTAGACACGGCTGAATTCGCCGACTTAGTATCGGAGGGTCAGCAATGATGTTAAACGCGTTGATTTTGATGTCGGGCCTTGTCAGCGCACCATCGGATCAAAGCGACGTACTGTGGCAGCCTCAGGCTGCCGCAGTGCCTACCGATATCACACAAGCTGAAGCGGCATTACAAAAGCATCCCGAAAACATTCATTTGGCCTCAGCGTTGTTGACTGGATACCTTCGCGAGGCACGTATCGAGCAAGGTCATCACTATCTTAATCTGGCGAATAAGCTCATCGCCGACGTGGGATCTGACAACTCGCAACGCGATTGGCTCATCGCCATCGCTGATACATTGCAGTATCAACATCAGTTTGCCGAGGCGCGCACCGTACTTAATCGCGTGCTCGAAGAATCTCCACGCGATGTGCAAGCTCAGCTTATGTTGGCGCGCATCGCACTCACCTTAAACGAAACAGACAATGCCAAACAGCATTGCACCGATTTAATGGGCAGCGCCGCGTTGGGTGTTGTTTCAACCTGTCTACTCGAAGTGCAAGGACGGTCAGGAAACCTTGAGCGCGCCTATACGCGTTTAACACAATTGCACGAACAACAGCCGGGTCAGGCACAATCAGCCATTGCGCACTGGCGGCTACAAATCCTAACGGAGCAAGCTTTGCTGTTAGGTGATTATCAAGCCGCTCAGCGATGGACTGCATCGATGCCAACACCTCTAAACGTGGTCGATAAAAAAAGACGCTTAGACAGCTACTTATGGGATACCGATGCGCAAGTCCCGGATGCACTCATGCTCGACTGCAAGCAAACGCCCGTTGATAGCATCACTATTCGCTTAGCCTGGGCTGAAAAGCGTAATCAAGAGGGCCATTGTTGGCAGGACTATGCGCGTGAGCGGATGCAACTACGCGTGATGCGCGACGAAAAGCTGCACAGCGCCGATATTGCCTATTATTTTACCTATGTTGAGCCCGATGCCGAGCAAGCACGCTATTGGGCACAGCAAAATATAGAAGTGGCACAAGAACCGTTCGATTATCGTTTACTCTCTGCAGCGAACGCGCTGCAACCGACGCAGGAGTCTGCACCATGAGCTCGATTCGCTTTATTTTGTTGTCACTGGTTTTGCTAGTGGGCGTGGTGCCTACAAGTATGGCACATACGTTTAGTACTTCATTCATTAATCTCAAGTCGCAAGCCGACGGCTTGCAGATTCGTTGGCAACTAACGTTCCACGATCTACTGGCATTGAATCAAACCTGGATGCCTGAGGATCGTATTAGTGGTGAAATGCTGAATCAAAATCTAGACAAGTTACAGCTGTTCGCGCAAAAGACACTGATCATCCAATCGCATTCAGAGCCGTGTAAGCTCACACTGGACACAAACACACCTTGGTCAACCATGACCTTCGCCCGTGAGCAATACATTGTATTGGAAATGACCAGCGACTGCCCGCGCGACAAACTATCGAAGCTCGCCGTCAACGACATCTGGCAAGAATTACCCGACCACAAAATAATCGTCGAAAACACCACCCTCGACCAACACACCCCCCACATCACCCCGTAGCGTGCGCATTTTGCGCACGGGGGATCCCCCCACACCGGCGTAGCGTGCGCATTTTGCGCACGGAAAGATCCGCATGTCGCGCCAAAGGCGCGACCTACCGCACGGGGCAAATCCGCGTGTCGCGCAAAATGCGCGACCTACCGCACGGGGCCGATCCGCATGTCGCGCCAAAGGCGCGACCTACGGTGGTGGGGGTGTCGACCATCGGCGTACGGGGGGGATCCACCCACACCGGCGTAGCGTGCGCATTTTGCGCACGGGGGCGATCCGCATGTCGCGCAAAATGCGCGACCTACCGCACGGGGATATCCATCCACACCGGCGTAACGTGCGCATTTTGCGCACGGAAAGATCCGCATGTCGCGCAAAATGCGCGACTTACCGCACGGGGCGATCCACCCACACCGGCGTAGCGTGCGCATTTTGCGCACGGGAAGATCCGCATGTCGCGCAAAAGGCGCGACCTACCGCACGGGGCGATCCCCCACACCGCGTAGCGTGCGCATTTTGCGCACGGGGCCGATCCGCATGTCGCGCATGATGCGCGACCTACCGCACGGGGGATCCATCCACACCGGCGTAACGTGCGCCTTTGGCGCACGGGGCCGATCCGCATGTCGCGCCAAAGGCGCGACCTACGGTGGTGGGGGTGTCGACCATCGGCGTACGGGGGGGATCCACCCACACCGGCGTAGCGTGCGCATTTTGCGCACGGGGGCGATCCGCATGTCGCGCAAAATGCGCGACCTACGGCACGGGGCGATATGCATGTCGCGCCAAAGGCGCGACCTACGCGATGGTGTTGATGTCGGCGAGGCGGCCGAATAATGATTGTAATGAATGGGGTTGTTGTGTTTGTTGTTCGGTCCAAGCTATTTCAATGGAGATTTGGTCATACATATCGGCTAAACGTGTTTCAAGACGCTGCAAGACGAATTCAACGGGTGACTCACCAGTCGGATGAATCAATAACACCAACGCTGATACATTATCCAAAGAACATACGTAATCCCATGCCTGCACAGATTGTCGCAAAGCGGCATTAAGCGACGCAACAGGAAACAGTGCACTATCTTTAGGGGTCAATCGAATCAGTGTCGCTGACAAATCAGTATCCCTCACGATCGTAAGCAATCGCTTATAGCGCTCTTCATCAAGACGCGCCAACATATGCTCATGTTTAGAAGTCTCGATAAAATGATGTATTTCGAATTCAACCAAGTGCGCCAGCTTTTCCAAGACCTCAATTGTTTTTAAACTCAAACGTCGAGCGCTTCGGTGTAATGCGCACAAAGAGCCAATAAACAGACCGTTCGAATTGTACAACGGAAAACCGGCATAAAAGTTGAGACCATGACTCAACAAAGGCGAAAGGTTGACTTTCATTCCTGACAAAGCGGTAAAGTTATCGAACGTCGTGGTACGGTTATTTTTCATAACAAACTGTACGAGCGACTGTTTAAGCGGAATAATCGTTTCCTCGACTCCCACCGCGGAACGCACAAACACATGATCGCCTTCGACTAACGATATAAATGCCACATCAAATCGCAAAAAATACTGAATAAAATGCGTAATATAGCTAAAATTAACACTACGTTTCTCGCAAGGGCCCACAATAGCGCGCGCTAAACTGCTGCGTCGTTGACTCGTCGCGGCGGCTTGCTTCATTAACCACGCTTCGGCACGGCTCCCCTCTAAGGGCTTTGCAAACAAATAGCCTTGTAACGTATCACAGCCAATTTGACGCAAATAAGTGGCTATCTCTTCGCGCTCAACCCCTTCAGCCACCGTTTTCAGTCCCAATGATTGCGCCAACTCCACGGTCGCGCGCATAATCTGTTTTGATTCGTCGCTGTATTCATGGGAAAGCACAAAGCTTTTATCAATTTTAAGTTCACTCAGCGGTAACCGGACTAACTGTTTAAGCGACGAGTAACCTGTGCCAAAGTCATCTAGCGAAAATCTAAACCCACGCAGCCTTAGATCAAGTGCACGCTTTAACACATCGGCCTGATCATCCAGCACCGCGCTCTCAGTAATTTCTAATATGATCCGTTGCGGTGGCACGGCATTTTGCTGACACGTCGCCATGAGAAAATCGAGCAACCAGTCTTTACTAAATACAAGTGCCGAAATATTAATCGCGATCGATAAATTATTTAACGCAACACGTTGAATTATCTCGGAGAACCACGTGAGTGACTCAGCGATGGCAAATTGAGTCAAGTCGTCAATCAGTCCTTCACGCTCCGCAAAAATAATGAATTCACTCGGCGGAATGGCGTCTAGTATGGGGTGTTGCCACCGTAACAGCACCTCAACCCCCTCAGGCTCGTGAGTCGGCAGTCCAACCTTGGGTTGGTAAACACAAAAAAATTCGTGGTCACGAATACCTTTTAGCACATCATCACGCGTGTAACTCTGAGCAGCAGGCTGATGAACAGTGCTATTCAAAGATGACGTCAGACGTTGTAAAACGGTTTGTAGCTGATTAACAAAGAATGGCTTTCGAAGCGTACCAATAACTTGTAGCCCTTTTTCTCTAGCGGAAAGCGCGGCAGTCTTTAATAAATTGGAGTCACTCCCGCTCATGATGATTAAAGGCGTTTTAACAGATTCCGCAGCCAATAACGCGGCGACCTCTTCGCCACTCAACAGCGGCATCATTAAATCAACAATCAATAGGTCAAAGGACTCGGCGCAGGCAAGATCAATAAATTGAGTCGGATTACACGTTGATTGTGCTAAACAACCAATGGCATTCAGCATGGTTTCGACCGTCTGACATACCAATGGCTCGTCATCTAGTATCAACACAGAAATTGAATTTTTTTCCACCAGCTTATCCCACACACGAATGATGGCGAGATAATAGACACATGGTTAAAATTTAAACATTGGGAGAAATACCTAATTTAATCCGCCGCGCATTGCGCGCGACATCCGATGCCGGCCCGTGTACGATATCATCATCGTCGTACGTCGCGCCTTTGGCGCGACATCAAATATCGTCCCGTGCGCAAAATGCGCACGCTACGTCTGTGGTTGATACCGCAACCATCGTACGTCGCGCCTTTGGCGCGACAACAAATATCGCTCCGTGCGCAAAATGCGCACGCTACATCTGTGGTTGGTACCGCCACCATCGTACGTCGCGCCTTTGGCGCGACAACAAATATCGTTCCGTGCGCAAAATGCGCACGCTACGTCGGTGGTTGATACCGCCACCATCGTACGTCGCGCCTTTGGCGCGACAACAAATATCGTTCCGTGCGCAAAATGCGCACGCTACGTCGGTGGTTGGTACCGCCACCATCGTACGTCGCGCCTTTGGCGCGACAACAAATATCGTTCCGTGCGCAAAATGCGCACGCTACGTCGGTGGTTGATAACGCAACCATCGTACGTCGCGCCTTTGCCGCGACATCCGATGCCGGCCCGTGTACGATATCATCATCGTCGTACGTCGCGCCTTTGGCGCAACATCAAATTTATCGGAGACAACAATGAAAATTTATTTAATGACCGCATTGCTTGCTTTGGTTATGCCGGCGCAACTTTTAGCCAATACCCAGCAACAAGCCGACACCACGATTAAATACCATACCAACGTTGTCTTCCAACCCAACGATTCGCGCTTCACAGCCGACACAACACTCACGATCCCAGCAGAAAAACTGACGCACCAAGCGATCGCCCTATTGCTCAACAAACAACAGTCAGTGACCGAAATATCCGGTGCACAACTGGCATCCTCAAATATCGAGTCATCACCTCGCGTGCCACCTTGGAACCGAATTACACTGAACTTTAAAAACACCGATCAAAGCAATTATAAGGTCAGGCTAAAATACAGCGGTGCGATCGATGAGGAAGCTGGGCACGGCAACTATATTAACGCACAAGGCGCGCACTTGAGCCTCGATTCGGCATGGCATCCATTTATTGCTGATTTTGCCACCAAAATGACGGGGGCGCTTGCACTCACCGTCCCCTCCAATTGGCGCGTCTACTCGCCTGGACAGCAAGAGAGACCTACCCAAAACACCGTCATGGTCCGCAACCAAATGCCTGCGATTGATGTTGTATTATTTGCTCAGCAATCTCCTCAAGTCATAACAACCGAGCATGTAGAGGTGATTTACCAAGGCATTGACGCAAAACAAGCACAACATCTAGCCGATGACGCTACTCAGTGCCTCACCTCTCTGAACGCTACAATGCGTGCAGAAAATACACTCGATCATGCCGATTTAATTATTCTTGACCGCAGCGGACCCAGCTTTGCACGTGGGCCCTACATATCAATGAGTAAAAGTAGCCTTTCCTCTCGGGAGGCGGACTATCAATACATCTGCCACGAGCTCGCACACAACTGGACACCCTTTGCGGATGCCATGTCTCATGACTATTGGATGATGGAGTCATTCGCTGAGTACATTTCCGCACAGCAGCTCAAACAACGCTTTGGCAAAGAGGCCTACGCCGATACTGTTAAACGTTGGCAAAACTTAGCGAAAGGCGTCGAGTTTGTATGGCGTTCAGATGACCCCAAACGAGCCTCCCATCGCGTCAACTATGGGTTAGGCCCTTTACTGCTTAAGCGGCTTGCCGATCGCATGGGGGCTGATAATTTTGAGCAATTGTTGGCCTGGTATACGGCTCATGAGGTAACGCAAACTGAACAATTGCTTAATAAAGTCGGGGCGCTGACCTCCAAGGAAACGCAGGTTTGGTTCACGCAGCAACTGGCTCAAACAAACCCATAAATCACAGCCCCGTGCGCAAAATGCGCACGCTACGCGGGTGGTGTACGTCGCGCCTTTGGCGCGACATCGGTGACCGATATCACCGCCATCCCGTACGTCGCGCCTTTGGCGCGACATCAAATCCCACCCGTGCGCAAAATGCGCACGCTACGTCGGTGGTTGATATCACCGCCATCCCGTACGTCGCGCATTGTGCGCGACATCAAATCCCGCCACGTGCGCCAAATGCGCACGCTGACTTTATTTTTGCCCCGAAAAATGCACAATACTGACCTTACGCTCAAATAACTGGAATCCACCATGGCAAAGCAACAAAGCATCGTGCTTGAAGCACCCACAGAATCAAATAAAGTCTTACTACACTCGTGCTGTGCCCCTTGCGCGGGCGATGTCATGCAACGAATGGTGGATGCCGGTATTGATATCACCATCTTCTTCTACAATCCGAATATTCACCCTGAAAAGGAGTATTTGATTCGCAAAGAAGAAAACATTCGCTTTGCCGAGAAGTTGGGCATTCCGTTTATTGATGCCGATTACGACAGCCAAAACTGGTTTGAACGTGTGCGTGGTTTAGAGTGGGAACCAGAACGGGGCGAACGTTGCACGGTTTGCTTTGATATGCGGTTTGAACGCACCGCCTTATATGCTCATGAGCATGGTTTTGACGTCATTACGAGCTGTTTGGGAATCTCGCGTTGGAAGAACATGCAACAAATCAACGACTGTGGCGAACGCGCAGCCGCTCGCTACGACGATGTGACATACTGGACGTTCAACTGGCGCAAGCAAGGAGGCTCCAGCAGGATGGTAGAGCTGGCAAAACGCGAACGGTTTTACCAGCAAGAATACTGCGGATGTATCTATTCCTTGCGAGACACCAACCGATGGCGAGTCAAAAACGACCGCAAACGCATCGAAATCGGCGTCCAATATTACGGCTAGGCCTCACCGCCTGTCGACGTACGCCGGCGGTTGATACCGTCGGCATCGTACGTCGCGCCTTGTGCGCGACATTGCGTTTGCCCCGTGCGCAAAATGCGCACGCTACATCGGTGGTCGATATCACCGCCATGCCGTACGTCGCGCCTTTGGCGCGACATCAAATATCGTCCCGTGCGCAAAATGCGCACGCGGCGTTACCGTTTCAACTCGCCCGAAGACGACTCGATATGCGCGCGGACAAACCACTGGAACTGTTCTAAGTCACCGAGCTGACCTGTCAGCATATCCTCTGACACCGGATCAATCTCGCTCAGCTCATCAATGGCTTTGCGGTGGTCACCATTGACGCCGTTGTAGACCTTATCCAGTTCGGATAAATGTTCAGCTACAAGCCCTTTGCCGATTGAATAATCCTTCCAAGAGCGCTTTCTCACAACCGCCTCTGGCGTTCCTTCTGGCACACCACCTAAGGTCGCGATTCGCTCTGCAATGGTGTCTGTCATTTCTCGCACCGCATCAACCTGCGGATCAAGCATTTCATGCACACCTATGAAATTCGGACCCACCACATTCCAGTGAACATGTTTCAAAGTCAGTTGAAGGTCGATAAGCGCAACCAAGCGGTCATCGAGCAGAGCGATAGCCTTTTGAGCAGCATCCTCTTTCAAACCCGGAGCAGTAAATCCAGCGACTTTTGCATTCTCAGTATTGCTCATTATTCCTCCTACCTTTAAATTCCATTCACCTATACCTACGGCATCACCTGCCGATTGGATCGGTCCCGTAGCGTGCGCATTTTGCGCACGGGGCGGGATTCGATGTCGCGCACAATGCGCGACCTACGATGGCGGCGGTATCAACCACCGCGTAGCGTGCGCATTTTGCGCACGGGCGGGATTCGATGTCGCGCACAATGCGCGACCTACGATGGCGGTGGTATCAACCACCGCGTAGCGTGCGCATTTTGCGCACGGGCGGGATCTGATGTCGCGCACAATGCGCGACGTACGGGATGGCGGCGATATCGGTCTCCGGTCGTCGCGCACAATGCGCGACCTACATACCGTATGCTTCTTCGAGCAGCTTTTTATATGTGCTCAGCGTCGACATGTTCATTTCAGCGCGTCGCTCGTCAACGGTTTCTGGGTCTTTAATGGGTTCAAACATAATTTCTCCCGAAACCACTCTAGCCTGTGTACCGTAAATTTGCTTTTTTCCATCGCGGACATAAACACGGTCCGTAAGCAAAGCCACTTGTTCACCCGAAATACCTTCATCAGCCAAATAAGATTGCTTTATTTTTGGCAGCATTCTTTTTTGAAACTCTGTATCAGGTGAATGCTGAATAATTAAAAAAGCGGCACTAACACCCTTTTTTCCCACTTGTTCTGAGTTAACCCACCCTTCTTTTGCAAAGATCTCTTTCAGTCTTTCTGTATTTTTTTTATCGACATTAGCAAGTTTATCAAGCAAAGCTCGGGGCGCATTAGACCAACCCGCTTCTCCCACTTCCTGACGAATAGACTGGTCAACTCTAGCCATATTAACCAGCTCACTTTGTAAATTTGGATTGCTTTGAGCATCCACAAGCAACGGAAACAAAGATATTAAAATCAAAACTAAACGCATATAAAAAGCCTCCATTTTCACAAGCCATGATTAGACACGAACCAATATCAAGCCTCAGCGCGCACGGGCCAACCCCATCGTCGCGCACAATGCGCGACCTACAACACCAACGTAACGTGCGCCTTGGGCGCACGGGGCGGGATCTGATGTCGCGCACAATGCGCGACCTACAACACCAACGTAGCGTGCGCCTTTGGCGCACGGGGACAACCCAACGTCGCGCCATAGGCGTGACCTACTGTATGGTGAACACGACATATACGGTGGCGGATGCGGTCATTTCGCCTATTTCAAAAAGCCCGCCTTGCTGGGGCGCAGCACGAAACCTTACCGATACACCGGCAAGTTCGTTAGAAGACTGACCATAAATTTCTTGCGAGGGTATCAAATCGTAAACACTTTCATCACGTGTTTTAAATTCTGAGATTGAATACACATCTTTTACCTTCTTACCATTTAGCTCAGCAAGTTGTTCGGCTTTTTGACGCGCGTTTTTTAATGCCTCAAACAGCACTTGTTTCTTAATCTCTCGCGGATTCTCAACCTTAACTTCAGCATCTAATGTCTCTGACACGCCCGCATCAACCAGCGATTGATTGAGTTCGTTATATAAGGAAAGATCACGTAACGTAATATCGATACTGCGCACGACGCGCGTGCCTAAATTAATTTCCTCGCCGTTCTTATACTCATTGTGCGGCGCAATTCTAAGTGGCGTCGCTCGAATATCTTCTTGAGCTATTCCCATTTTTTTGACTACTTCAAACAGCTCAACTGACCGCCGATCAACTTCACTTTTGGCGACGGAGGCGTCCTTGTCGGTATGCCTCAAGTACGCGCTAATAACGATTATTTCCGGCTTAACACGTTGTTCAGCATACCCTTCAACATAGATATGAGGAGCATTTGGAATTACATCACTCCATGCTGAGCAACTCACCAAGAACAAAAAAAATAAATATTTTTTCAATGTATACCCTCCATTTATTTTTAATAGCCGAACAAAGTTGCTAAGTTAAAAATCATGTTTGTTATATAAGTGATTCAATATAATGATTAATCAATTCAAACTGCATATTTTTATTATCTGTTTACTATTAACCAATTTAGTAGCTTGCACAACAACTAAAGAAAATAATGTAGCAACCTATTGTTATTCAACTGAACAAGCAGCCGTCGCAGCAGGTTCAAAAGTAATAAACGATATGCTTCGCGAATATCGGCTGAGAACAGATGGCCGTCCAGGCTTCGGTGTAAGCTATAACACCAAAGACAACGAATGTGGCAGTAACTTAGGCGCGGTAGTCATGAAGCCTCCACACGAAACGAACGATGAAAAAGGCGCCGAAATCATCGCCATCTCTCGTAATATTTTCACAAAACACATGGAAACAACCGATTACCAATATAAAATTTAGGCGTAGCGTGCGCATTTTGCGCACGGGCGGGATCTGACGTCACGCACAATGCGCGACGTACAACACCGACGTAACGTGCGCCTTTGGCGCACGGGCGGCGTCTGATGTCGCGCACAATGCGCGACCTACGGAATGGCGGTGATATCCAAAAAGCGGAACAACACAAACATGTACGACATCAAAATACGAAGCTATAAATCGACCGATGCGGCAACATTGCGAGATATATTTTTCGACACAGTGAGAAACATCAACATCAAAGACTACTCGCAAGCACAAATCGAAGCCTGGGCACCAAGAGATTACGATTCGAATGAGTGGGCACGTAAGATGAATAAAATCGCGCCATACGTTGCAGAATTAAACGCCGATATCGCAGGTTACGCAGATCTTCAGCAAGACGGTCTTATCGACCACTTTTTCTGTCACCACAAATATCAGCGAAAGGGCGTAGGCGGCGTGCTCATGCAGCAGATAATAGGTGACGCGAAAACCCGCGGGATCAGTAAGCTTTACTCACATGTCAGCATCACCGCACGCCCCTTTTTCGAGCGCTTCGATTTTATCGTAAGCACATCACAACACGTCAAAGTGCGCGGTGAAGAGCTACAAAACTTCATCATGGTAAAGCCGGTTTAATAGCAATGTCGCGCACAATGCGCGACGTACGGAATGGCGGTTATATCAACCACCGACGTAACGTGCGCCTTTGGCGCACGGGCGGGATCTGATGTCGCGCACGATGCGCGACCTACACCACCGACGTAACGTGCGCCTTTGGCGCACGGGCGAGATCTGATTTCGCGCACAATGCGCGACCTACACCACCGGCGTAGCGTGCGCCTTTGGCGCACGGGGCGGGATCTGACGTCGCGCACAATGCGCGACCTACACCACCGGCGTAACGTGCGCCTTTGGCGCACGGGGCGGGATCTGATGTCGCGCACAATGCGCGACCTACACCACCGGCGTAGCGTGCGCATTTTGCGCACGGGCGGCATCTGATGTCGCGCACAATGCGCGACCTACAACACCGGCGTAGCGTGCGCCTTTGGCGCACGGGGCTATCCCGATGTCGCGCACGATGCGCGACCTACGTACACGATTTTAAAATGTTGTGGTGGGACTTTTGGTCTTAAATAAGCGGCATGAAAAATGTTCGTCGCTATTTCGAAGACGGTTACTATTTTTTTATTACCGTCGCTACTCAAGGTCGCAAGCCTCACCTAACGCGCCAGCCCGTCATTCAGGCGCTGCGTAATGCTGTGCGAACGACCATGGCATCCCACCCTTTTGATATTCAGGCGTGGGTTGTCTTGCCCGATCATATGCATCTATTGATTGGTGTTACCGATCAGAAGGTCGACCTGCGCATTAGAAAAATTAAAGCGCTCACCACTCGCGCCCTACCCGAATTTTCTTATAAAAATTCACAAAAAAATTTTTCCAAACGACGCCGACGTCAAGGTAGCCTTTGGCACAATAGATTCTACGACCGAATCATTCGTAATGAGCAAGAGCTCTACATGTATACGCTGTATTGCTGCTTTAATCCTGTCAAACATGGCTATGTCAAGAATGCCTTAGAATGGCCTTACTCCACCCTTAACACGTATTTAAAGCAAGGTCGTTACCCAGAATCATGGCAATACATCACAGATGCATGGGTGGACGACAATTTCGCCGATTACGACATGTGGTAGCGTGCGCCTTAGGCGCACGGGCGATATCCAGCGTCGCGCACAATGCGCGACCTACGTCGGGTTGAACGTTCGACATCACCGTAGCGTGCGCATTATGCGCACGGACGATATCCAGCGTAGCGCACAATGCGCGACCTAAGGACGAATCAAAAACTTTTATTTAAATACGAATCGTTTTCATTTATGATCCGCTCGTGAATACACATTCAGGAGTGGACAGGGATATGACGATTCAAAAAACAGTGATGGCATCAAGCATTCTCGTTGCATTAGCAAGCAACTACGCTGCAGCTGAAGAGCAGCAAACTAAAAAAGAAAAAGAAGACATGATGGAGACAATTGAAGTGAGCTCACGCGGGCTGATTTCATACGTCAGTGCGACCGGCTCCAAGTCCGATACACCTATCATTGAAACTCCCCTCTCAGTTTCCGTATTGACGGAGGCGCGTATTGAGGACTTAGGCGCCGTCACCGTTCAGGACGCCATTGGTTATGTGGCAGGACTTTACAATGGCCCATACGGCGTTGATACGCGAGGCGACTGGGCACAAATACGTGGTGTCTCGCCGGTACAATACTTAGATGGTTTAAAGTCACTCTTTGGCTACTACAACAACGTCCGCATTAATCCTTATTCACTCAGCCAAATTGAAATATTAAAAGGCCCGAGCTCTGTACTCTACGGTCAGGGCTCTACCGGTGGTATTATCAACCTAGTAAGTAAACGTCCCCAAGCCGAGACTCAAGGCGAACTTTGGGGTCAACTCGGTAATTATTCTCGCAAGCAAGTCGCTGGAGACATTACAGGCGCACTTAATTCCGATGCCTCACTTACAGGCCGTTTAGTTGGACTTTATCGTGACAGCGACACACAAACCGATTATGTTCCGGATAATAGCCTCGTATTAAATCCATCCCTCACTTGGCACGCATCAGACGAAACTAAAGTCACTTTAATTGCCAATATTCAACGTAATGAATCAGGCTCAAGCACGCAGTTTTTCCCTTGGCAAGGCACCCTGTTTCCCAATGAGTTTGGTCAAATTGATAGCTCAACCTTTGTTTCAGAGCCGGGTTTCGATAAATACGACACCGAACAAGACGCATTGACTGCGATCATCGAACATGACATCAACTTGAACTGGCATATTCGATTAGCCAGTCGTTACAGCGAGAGCAACGCCGAATACAACACAATGTACGGCTGGCCCCCTAAATTTGCAGAAGATAACCGTACTGTCGACCGAGTCTCGTACCTCTCACGAGCCAATGCGCGTGCCTGGACATCGGATCTTCAACTTCACGGCTCCATCACAACAGGCCTCATCGAGCACGATTTAGTGTTTGGTCTCGATTTCCAAGATGCCTACACCGATAACGACTACGCTTACGGTGCTAATAACACACTTGACGTGTACGACCCGGTCTACGGTGAAGCCACGGGCTTACCCACCGAGGCGGATATCACTGATTTTGCGTCAACTAAGAATTACCAACTTGGTTTATACGTACAAGATAACATGCGCATTGACGACAAATGGCTCGTGTCAGCCGCGTTACGTCGTGATCGCGCAACCACTAATCCTGAAAACAGCGCCGCCAATGAGCAATATGCTACGACGGGTCGTTTAGGATTAATGTACCTGTTTGACGGTGGTATTTCGCCGTATGTAAGCTACAGCGAATCGTTCCAACCAGTGTTCGGTCGCGATGCGTATAACAACCCATTCGTACCTATCGAAGGTAAGCAATGGGAGGCGGGAGTGAAATACCAGCCGCAAGGCACGGAGCATTTAATTACCGCATCGGTCTATCGTATCAAGCAAGAAAACCTACAGGTACAAGTCAACGATCCCGAGGCACCTAATTCAAGTGGTCAAGTGCAAATGGGTGAAGTCGAAATTGAAGGTGTCGAGCTCGAAGCGCAGTTAGCCTGGGACTTTATGGATGTTTATGCGAGCTACGCCTACAACGATGCCGCCGATATTCTGACAGCCACACCCGATCATCAGGCATCTGTTTGGGCAACATACCGCCCTGATAGCTGGGGTGGCTTTAAAATCGGCGCAGGCGCACGATATGTGGGTCATACCTCGGGGGGGTTTGGCGTTTATAACGGCAACAACGTGTTGCTCGAAACTCCAACTTACACGCTTGTTGATGCGATGATCGGCTACGACTGGGACCAATACTCGGTCAGTGTCGATATCGACAACCTGACCGACAAAACGGTACTCACATCATGCCTAAGTCGTGGCGACTGTTTCTACGGTCAACAACGTACCATCATGGCCAATTTCCGGTATAAATTTTAACAATCGGGCGGTGCCGTGCGCCTTGGGCGCACGGCGCGGATCTGATGTCGCGCCAAAGGCGCGACCTACGTCGGGTTAAACGTTCGACATCACCGTAGCGTGCGCATTGTGCGCACGGGGCGGCATCGGTTGTCGCGCCAAAGGCGCGACCTACGTCGGGTTAAACGTTCGACACCACCGTAGCGTGCGCATTGTGCGCACGGGGCGATACCGGTTGTCGCGCCAAAGGCGCGACGTACGTCGGGTTAAACGTTCAACATCACCGTAGCGTGCGCATTATGCGCACGGCGCGGTATCGATTGTCGCGCCAAAGGCGCGACCTACGTCGGGTTGAACGTTCGACATCACCGTAGCGTGCGCATTATGCGCACGGCGGGGTATCGATTGTCGCGCCAAAGGCGCGACCTACGTCGGGTTAAACGTTCAACATCACCGTAGCGTGCGCATTGTGCGCACGGCGCGATATCGGTTGTCGCGCCAAAGGCGCGACGTACGGGATGGCGGTGGTGTCGCACACCGGCGCACTGGGCGGCATCGATTGTCGCGCCAAAGGCGCGACCTACGAACAACCGTTTTTGACGTCTAACTCGCTAAGATCTATGTCGTCTAAAAACAACAAAAATTCATCGCTTTGGTCGATTTTTAGATAAACGTCAAGCTCCGAATCCTTCCAAGCAGAACCACCGCTTTGACATGCCGAGATTAATCTGACATTTATGCTGCCAGCTCCGCCTTCCTCATGCTGGCGGCGATACTCACGAATTGCTTTTTGTCCACTCTTCATGTGTTGAGCATCAGCCTCAGATAAACGCATTACGGTAAACTGCTCGTCGTTCTCAAGCTCGTCTTTCAGCTCCGCGGATAACGCGTAATCTGAATCAACTATAACCGGAAAAGTATAGTTAAAGCTGCTTTCAGGTTCGCCTGTTCTAAAACTAAAATCTAGCACTACATCACCGTCGTTGACACTGACTCCAACCGGAGATTTCACTGCCACAATGATCTGGTTCGGGTCCGCCTCTAAAGGATTAAGATCCATTAATTTAACCATGGTGCTTAACGGAATACTGCTACAAGCAGAAACAAGCGAGACCATACCTACAAGCAAGAACGTTTTTAAATTATTCACAGTGCATCCTAAATTATCATGAGAAAATGTTGAATAAATGTTTTTTGAGAAAGGTGTGACTGTAAATAAACTGAAAAGTTTCCATCATGATCGTCGCGTGTTGCGTGCGCCTGGGGCGGTATTTGATGTCGCGCCAAAGGCGCGACATACGGGATGGCGGCGGTATCGCACACCGGCGCATGGGACGGTATTTGATGTCGCGCCAAAGGCGCGACGTACGTCGGGTTGAACGTTCGGCATCACCGTAGCGTGCGCATTTTGCGCACGGGGCGGTATCGATTGTCGCGCCAAAGGCGCGACCTATCGGGGTAAACGGTCGAACACGGGGGTTTTGATGTTGGGGTTATCCCAATGTGCGCGGCTGGATGAGAAAATATGTGCGGTCGGACGGATGTCGAGATCTGTGTCTAGGCTACCGGCTGGAACCACGAGCAAACCCGCGATTTGTGTGTTCGGCACGGCCGATCCGCAGTGCTTACAAAAGCTTTTATGATGCCGCGTACCGGTTAATGTGAAAGAGGTGACTGCGTCGGCGCCAGAATGCCAAAAAAGACGAGCCGATTGAGAGAACAAATTAGCCGCGTGGGCAGAGCCGCTATCCTTTTGACAATGCTGGCAATGGCACAGATAAAAGCTATCAAACGCGCCTTGGACCTCGAATTTCACGGCCCCACATAAACAAGAACCTTGATGTTTATTCATTTGTTCTCTCCTTATCGTGCCAGCATCGGTTGTCGCGCCAAAGGCGCGACGTACGGGGTGGTGGCGATATCGCACACCGGCGCACGGGGCGGCATCGATTGTCGCGCCAAAGGCGCGACCTACAGGTCGATGATGCCTTGTTCGATGTAGACGACTATGCCGGCGTTGCCGCCGATGTGGAAATTAGAATAGCTGACTTTTCCTTTTTCTTGTAATAAGGCATAGTTGGCGGTTTCATGAAGCACGGAAAATTTTTCTTCGTCGGCTTTGGTGGTTTTGAAAGCATCTAATGCAATGTCTTTTGAGGCATAGCGAATTTGCTTAGAGGTCACCAAAATTTGTTTGGCTTCTTTATCGTATAAAAAGCTGATGATAAATGTGCCGCTATCGCTGGTGTTGATATATTGTTCGACAAACGTAACGCCCGGATCTTTTATTTTTGAGGACTCTAGGTCGTTATAGCCTAACCAATATGAGTTCCAGTTTTTTGTATCAAATACAAAGTCGATACGGTCGTATATTTTTTTCTCAACCTCTGTGCTCGGTTCGAGTTTAAGAACTTCTACAATTTGCTTAATCAGTTTCTTTTCACCGTCTGACGCAGTCGAATATTCGTCGACAGCGAATGCACGAGGGGTGATAAGTAATACCGAAACGATTAAAAACCAACGAAACATATTAAATTTCCCATTCAAAAAAATAGGATGATAACATAGACTTAACAATATTATCATCCTGATATCGTTCAATTTTTTGTTGTCATCAGAGATCGATTGTCGCGCAGAATGCGCGACGTACGTCGGTGGTGGCATCAACCCTCGGCATCGATTGTCGCGCCAAAGGCGCGACTTACGACGACGTCGTATCAACCCCACCGTAGCGTGCGCATTGTGCGCACGGAGCGGCATCGATTGGCGCGGGGCGACACCCGTGCCGCCGACGGTATCACCTACATCACCGCCACCAATGCCGGAAGCGGCGAATACCAGAGGCTCACACTTTCATATCAATATCGCTGGGGCGACCACGAGTTTTGGTTACACACCAGCCATAGTGAAAACCTCACCTCCAGCCGCTCCTACGACAGCAGTGTCGATGCCGTACCCGAGGATGAAATCGTCGCCTACGTCAGCGGGGCGAATATCAACAGCCGCATCGACCTTATCAGTCTCGATGATCTAGGTCGGCTGAATGATGACTTTAGTCGCCCCGTTACCGCGAACTTATCCATACACAGCCAATGGACAGACGCTTTTAAAACCAGTCTCAACGTCAGTTATCAAGGCGCCTACACCAGTGCGGTGGATACCGGCGAGTGGTACTTTGCCGAGCGCAATACCTTTTGTACACAGTGTGAAGATCTAGAACTCGCGTATCCGGTCTATCAGGACATACATCGGCCAGCACGGACATTAGTCAACGCGAACCTGCAATATCAACTGCGTGCGTTTAACCAAGCCATTAAGTTGAGCTTAGAAATCGATAACCTACTCGACCAACGCACATACGCAGTGGCGAATAATCAGCAAGGCGTGGAAACAGGCAGAAGTTTTTGGGTAGGACTGGAGTACACATGGTGAAGAAGTGCTTAACACATATCGGCTATCCGTTGGTCATTGCTATCGGGCTCGTCGTCCCCGCGCACGCAGCCCAGCAGTCACCCACAACCGAGACACTTTGGCAACGCTACCTTAAGCCGCAATCCCAGTGGCCAGCACGTGCACAAGCAGCAACCGATGACCTCGCACCGCTGCCCGATCCAAAGCCACTGCGCGATCAGCTTAATCGCGATCGTGTGGCGCTCGGTAAAAAGCTGTTTCACGATACCCGCTTATCAGCGACCGGTGAAGTCAGTTGTGCCTCGTGTCACGATGCCGGTCGAAGACCCCGTCGAGATGGCACATAATACGCGCACCATCGCACGACAAGTCGCACAATACCCCGACTATCGCGCGCTACTCGCACCATTGACACGTACCCCCGAGACAATAAGCTGGGAGCTACTTGCCGAATCGTTAGCAGAATTCCAGCGCACGTTAATGGATGACCCCAAGACACAACCGCTCGATTCCTTTTTATTGGCGATAGAGGCAGGTGACTGGCAAAAAGCCAAAAATGCACTCACAGACCAACAATTGCAAGGCTTACACTTATTTCGTACCAAAGCCGGTTGCATCAAGTGTCATAACGGACCGTTACTGTCGGACCAACGCTTTCATAATACCGGGTTGCACTATTTTGGAAGGAAATTTGAAGATCTCGGACGCTACGTATGTAGCGTCAATTACCTTGGCCGGTTTTCCGGCAATTATCCTGGCCGGTTGA
>ERZ1673960.32-NODE-32-length-65064-cov-826.184867_pt1 | contig 65064 bp, 61 predicted proteins | sample MGYA00580190_ERZ1673960 | MGnify/ENA primary metagenome ERZ1673960 (study PRJEB41334, sample SAMN05608106) | rock metagenome | biome: terrestrial subsurface; feature: shale formation; material: shale | place: USA: Pennsylvania ...
TTGGTCAGAATCGGGTGAAACACCTTTACAGTATAAACATTAGGCATCTATATAGTTCAAGCGGCCCTTTCCTCCCGCCACTGGTTATACCACCCCTCCGGGGCGCTTTGGATCGGGCCCTGCAGCTGCTCCGTGGCGCTCGATGGCGCACCTTGCGATGGCGGAAAAGATTCTTCACGACATGGAACGGATGTTCCACCTTGGCACGAATCTGGGCTTTGACTTGCTCGCGGCGGGCGACCAGTGTTTTGCGCGGGGCTTCTGGCATCTTCAACAGCTTGCCGCGCTTTTCGGCTACATACCAGGTGACTTCTGAGTCCTGAAACTCGGGGCGCTTGGCCATGCCGGTATAGCCTGCGTCCGCGTAAGCCTCAATTTCATCACCGTGCAACAGGTGTTCGAACTCGGTGATATCCGCGACATTGGCGGTCGTGCCCGTCAGGCCAGTGCATCCGCAGCATGCGCTTGAGGGGAATCGGGGGCACCACCTGTTCCATCTCGGTCAGAAATGGCTCGCCTCGGGTTGTCTTTTTCTTGGCGGCAAACCCAACCTGGGCGAAACTCGTCTGCTTCATGGTCATTTCTGGTCGATGCGGCTATGATTCGCTTTTACCAAAGCATGGTTTCAAGCGGAATTGATCAGTGTATCCTTAGACATCTCGCTCGGTTGCGAGAACCCGATGAAAGAGTGGCGCATAAGGCACGGCGGGAGGATCCGGTTCTCTCTGCTGTGCTGCTTGTTTGGCTTGTTGACGGGGTGCACCACCCTGCCGGCTCTGGACGGCCGTAGCGTTTCCAGCGCGCTGGGCGATGAGGAGGCCAGGGCCACCCCGCTTGGCCGGGCGATTGCGCCGCGGGTGGAAGAGCATCCCGGCAAGAGCGGTATCTATCCGCTACAGAATCCGCTCGATGCCTTTGCCGCCCGGGCACTGCTGGCGCAGGTTGCCGAGCGCACCCTCGATGTCCAGTATTATATCTGGCAGGGCGACACCACCGGCACTCTGTTACTAGTGTCCCGTCTGGTTAATTCGCTGACCTACTGAGCCACTGAGAGCGTTGAGAGCAAGGCGTGCTAATGAAGGTATGGTGGTTCCATATCGAATTAGCGCAACGCAGCTATCAACGCTCTCAGTGGCTCCCGAAGGGCGTAGCTCTGGGATTCCTGGCCGGTGTTGCCAGCGCTTGATGTGGAACCACCACACCTGCACACTGGCGCCTTGGCCAGAAATCCCAGAGCTACGCAGTAGATCAGCGAATTAACCAGACGGGACACTAGCGTCCGCACGGCGGAAGTGGCACCTGGTTCGCTTCAGACTTGGCTCTTCGCGGAGGGCACCGCCCGTGCGATAGAGCGGGAGTTTCTGAGTTTCGAAAGTGCCGGTCGCATTGCCTATGTCGACGCTGAGCTCAAGGAAGGGGATTCCATCCGCCAGGGGCAGACGATTGCGTATCAGCAGCAGGATCGCCCTCAGGCAGAGTTGGCAAGCGCCCGCGCCGGTGTCGTTGAAGCCCAGTGTGGGGCGACGCGTCTGCGCCCCATCCTCACCACATCGATCACCACCGTGGCGGGTCTGTTGCCGCTCGCCATTGGCAGCCCCATGTATGCGCCGCTGTGCTACGCCATCATTTTCGGCCTGGTCGCCTCGACGCTCCTCTCTCTCATGATCGTGCCGTGCCTGTATCTCCTGCTTACCCGGGAAAGTCAGCGCAGCGCCAGTGTTCTGGATTGAGGTCGTATGAATGGCTCATAATCCCTGTCCAGCGCCCTAAACAGGAGACACTGATGTCATCACTTGAGACCCAATTCCTTCCCCTGACCGAACATCACGACCGCTATGACGCCATCGACCCGCGCACGGCGCTGAAAGACAGCGCCACGGGCAAGGTCGTCTTCATCACCGGCGCATCACGGGGAATCGGCCGCGCCACCGCTGTCGCCTTCGCCGAGGCAGGTGCCAAGGCGGTTTACATCACGGCACGATCAGAAGAGCAGCTTAAAGAGGCAGGCGAGCTGATCCAAAAGGCCAACCCGAACACGCAATGCGCATGGTCGGCCTGCGACGTCACCAGCGCAGCCCAGGTCGAAGCCGCCGTTGCCGACTGCGTGGCAAGATTCGGGGGCATCGACGTGGCCGATGCGAATGCCGGCTATCTCGACCACTGGGCCAAAATCGGCGAATCCGATCCACAAAGCTGGTGGCACAACTGGGAAGTGAACGTGAAGGGGGCCTATCACGTGATCCGCTTCTGCATGCCGCATCTCATCGAGTCGGCGAAAAGGCGGGCCACCGACGGATCAAGCGGCGGTCATCTGATCCTGCTGTCGTCGGTGGGTGCGCAGATGCTGACCCCGACGGCATCCGATTACCAGACCTCGAAACACGCGATCAACCGCCTGTGCGAGTTCGTCAACGTGGATCATGGCGAAGACGGCATCAAGTGTTTTGCCATCCATCCGGGCGGTGTGGCCACCGCGCTGGGGCAGAACATGCCCGAGCAAATGCACGCCTATCTGACCGACAGCCCCGACCTGGCAGCCGGCTTTATCGTCTGGCTGGCCTCGGGCAAGGCGGACTGGGCCAAGGGCCGCTATCTCAGCGCGAACTGGGATGTCGAGGAGCTGAGCTCGCGCCGGGACGAGATCCTCAGGGATGATCTGTTGGTGAACCGCCTGCGGACCAAGGCGTGAGAGGATGGGGGAGCCAGCTCCCCCTCCTGCTCTGCCCGATGCTTTAAGCCGTCATTCGGCGGTCAGTAGCATCTTGATCGCCTTTTCCTTCGCCGCCTGGCCGAAGATGTCGTAGGCTTTTTCGATCTCGTCAAGCCTGAGTTGGTGAGTCACCAGCTCCTTCGGCTTCACATCACCACTCTCGACCACTTTCATCAGCACAGGGATGGTGTTGGTGCTCACCAGGCCGGTACGCACCGTGATGTTCTTGATCCACAGGTCCTGAAGCCGGAATTCAACGCTCTTGCCGTGTACACCGATGTTCGCGATGTTGCCTCCGGCGCGGATAATGCTCTGGCAGATATCGAAGGTCTCGGGGATGCCGACCGCCTCCATGGCCACGTCTACACCCTCGCCATTGGTCAGTTCTTTGATGGTTTCGATCGGGTCTCTGGCGATGGTGTCTGTGGCACCCAGCATCCTGGCCATTGCCAGGCGGTTCTCATCGGGATCGATCATGATGATCCGTGCAGGGGAGTAGAAGCGGGAGGTCATCACTGCGGCAAGCCCGATAGGGCCCGCGCCGACGATGGCCACCGTGTCTCCGAGTTTTACTTCACCATTCAGGGTGCCGATCTCATGCCCTGTGGGCAGAATATCACTGAGCATCACCGCTGCAGCGGGATCCATTCCGGATGGTAGTGTATACAGACTGTTGTCTGCATGGGGGATGCGTACATACTCGGCCTGGGTGCCATCGATTAAATGACCAAGGATCCAGCCGCCGTCCCGGCAATGGGCGTAGATGCCGCGCTTGCAGTAGTCGCAACGACCGCAAGAGGTGACGCAGGAGATCAGCACCTTGTCGCCAACCCTGATGTTGCTCACGCCGTCACCAACTTCTTCGACCACTCCGACACCTTCGTGGCCGAGAGTACGGCCTTCTGTGACGGCTGGTACATCACCTTTCAGAATGTGAAGGTCGGTACCACAGATGGTGGTATGAGTGATGCGAACTACCGCGTCTGTGGGCTTCTCAATGGCAGGCTGTGGCTTGTCTTCCCAGCTGCGCTTTCCCGGTCCGTGAAAAACCAGTGCTTTCATGATGCTTTCTCCTTAAAAGTGCAAGGCCACCGATACCATGTATGGCAACTTTAGCCTTGCACGGACTGCGCTGAGCGTTACTGACTTATATCAATACAGGCGGTTATTGTCAAATCCGCTGTATGGCCATCTGGCGGCTGTTGCCACACCTCTTGTTCTTATGGGGTTCTCGCTTTACGGCTACCACCACTACACGGCGGTTCAGCTTGAAAGCACTCTGTTTATTACCGCCTGCAAAGGAGGCTGCCGATGCTTCCGGGGAGGGGCTGCCAACCACACTGGACATGCCCGAGATGGATCTGCAGGACATCAGCGGCCGGGGCTGCCGCATCGGCTGAAGGCGATGCGGCGGCTTTTGCCCTCAATGCATTTGTCCGGGTGGCACCTGACAATACCGTGACAGTCATGATCAAGCACATTGAGTTCGGCCAGGGTCCGGCCACCGGCCTTTCCACTCTGGTGGCTGAAGAGCTGGACGCTGACTGGGGGCAGATGCGGGCAGAGCTTGCTCCGGCGGATACCGAGAAATACGTCAATCACCTGTTTGGCCTTCAGGGCACCGGCGGCTCCACCGCCATGGCCAACTCCTACGAACAGATGCGCAAAGCCGGCGCCGCAGCGCGCGCCATGCTGGTTCAGGCCGCCGCCAATCGCTGGCGTGTGAATGCTGACGAAATTACTGTCAGCAAGGGCACCGTCAGCCACGCCGCCAGCGGAAAAAGCCTCAGCTTCGGCGACCTGGCCGGCGAAGCCGCCAAACTGGAAGCGCCGGCCGACCCCAAGCTGAAAAGCCCGGACCAGTTCAACCTGATCGGCACCAAGGTCCGCAAGCTGGACACCCTGGACAAGACCAACGGCACGCAGATTTTCACCCTGGATCTGTATCCTGAGAACATGGTCATCGCCACCATCCTGCACCCGCCGCGGTTCGGTGCCACCGTTGCCTCGGTGGATGACAGTAAGGCACGCAAGATCAAAGGCGTCATTGACGTCAAGACTGTGCCGGCGGGTGTCGCCATCTACGCCAACAACACCTACGCGGCCCTTAAGGGCCGCAAGGCCCTGGAAGTGACCTGGAATGCCAGCAAGGCCGAAATCCGCTCCACCCGGCAGATGGAGCAGGATTACAGTAAGGCCGCACAAAAACCCGGTCTCAATGCCAGGAACGACGGCGATGTAGAGAAAGCCCTGGCGAAAGCAGATACGGTGATTGAGGCAGAGTATTTTTTTCCGTTCCTTGCCCATGCTCCCATGGAAACCCTGGATGCCGTCATGCAGTTCAAGGATGGCAATATCATCGGCTGGCATTGCCAACCTGCGGGTTGGCCAGCACCTTATGGAAAACGGTGTCAGTGCGCTCTGGTGGCGCTCGGTAGAGCACACCCACAACGCTTACGCCAACGAAACCTTTCTCGATGAGCTTCTGGAAAAAGCCGGCAAGGACCCCGTCGAGGGGCGCCTTGCGCTGCTTGGCGACAAGCATCCGCGTCACCGCGGCGTCCTTGAAAAAGTCGCGAAAATGGCTGATTCCGCCGGACCAGTTTCTTCCGGGCGCCAGCGCGGCGTTGCCCTGCACAAGAGCTTCGGCTCCTTTGTCGCCCAGATCGCAGAAGTCTCCGATAACGGTAACGGCGAACCCAGGGTTCACAAGGTGTGGTGCGCCGTGGACTGTGGCGTTGCGGTCAACCCGGATGTGATCGCCGCGCAGATGGAAGGGGGATTGGCTTTGGTATAGGCGCGGTGCTTTACGATGCCATCACCCTGAGCGAAGGCGGCTACGTGGAACAGTCCAACTTTGACCGCTACCGATCCCTGCGCATCAACGAAATGCCGGACGTCGAGGTGTCGGTCATCCAGTCCACGGAAGCGCCCACCGGCGTTGGTGAGCCGGGCACGCCGCCCTCCGGGCCGGCAATTGCAAACGCCTGGCGACGCCTGACCGGCAGGAGCGTTTATCGTCTGCCTCTTGTCCCCATCAACGTCTGAGGAGCTGACACCATGCAACACGCAGTATATTCACTGGCAGGTGCCGGCCTTGTTGCGGCCATGGCATTTTTGACCCTGGGCGCGGCCAACGCCGCGAACGAGAACGGCATCAGTAACGAAACCCTCAGCTCGCCGGAGGCGTTCCAGTCCATCAGTCACCTTTACGGGTAGCGAAGGCTCCATACCCGGCCACGCAGTCTGGCGACTCGCTCCGCCCGAGCAGGCCTGGATCGAGACCGGGGCGGAGTGCCCGGAAGTCTGATCGGCAGGCCTCTGAAAAGTCAGTGGCACGCCGACGGTCGTAGCCGATAGCCCACGCCGGTCGCTGTCTCGACCAGCGTGGACTGGCTTCCCAGTTTGCGCGCCTCCACATCCAGCAAGGCAGGAGCTCGCTTAACCCCGAGTTCCGCCTCAGCAAGATCCGCCTCGAGACCACAAAACAAGAGATCGAGTCCGCGCATCGTCCGCTTCCCCGAGCCACGTCGTCAGGCGATGGCCCAGCCGGCGTCATCCATTGCCGCCCTGGCGGCCTCGGCTCCCGATAGCTCTTCCCTCCATCGGGAGGCGTCGAGGCGTCGTCCCGTCACCCCGTCCGACGCGTCCGAGGCAAGCCAGAGAAGCGGCGGGACAATGACCGCGGGATCGAGCAAGCCGGTTCGCGCCTCTTGCGGGAGACCGTCCGGGATCATGCCTGTCGCCGTCGCGCCGCCGCATGGTGGCGTGATTCATCGTGATATTGACGATGCGTCCGCGACCGGCGTTGTTCACAAGCATGTCGAGCCGCCCGAAGCGGTCACGCGCCATGGCGCCCACCGTTTCCTCGATCGGCGTGTTCGGGTCCACCCGGTGCTGGTAATAGAGGTCGATATGGTCCACCCCGAGCCGCTTCAGCGATGCATCGCAAGCCTGGCGCACATATTCCGCGTCGCCGCGAATGCCGAGAAATTCGCCGTTCTTGCCGCGGACGTTCCCGAACTTGGTCGCCAGCACGACCTTGTCGCGGCGGTCGGCGATTGCCTTGCCGACCAGAACTTCGTTGGTGAATGGGCCATACATGTCGGCGGTATCGAGGAATGTGACGCCAAGATCAAGCGCGCGGTGGATGGTCGCGACCGCCTCGGCCTCGTCGCGACCGCTATAGAATTCCGACATTCCCATGCAGCCTAGGCCGAGGGCAGAAACCTCGAGCCCCTGCGAACCGAGCTTGCGCGTCTGCATCTGTGTCTCCTTTTCCTTTGTGTGTTGCGTACAATGACAACCTGGCCAGAGACGTTCCTGTGGCGGGGTACGGTTATCAGCCAGCGATTTTCGCCAGTCATGATGTCATTCTAACCCCCGTGGCGGCCTCGCTTTCAAGGGCTTTCTCCTCGGCCTAGCCGGCGAAGACCTTGATGAAGACCCTGCGACATATTCCTTGACAACTACCGGTCCGCGACGGCCACCAGCAGGCTGCATGGCGCGTGGGCGAGCAGCGAAGCGCCGACGGAGCCGTGCCACCACCGGGCCAGCGCGCTCTGTTCACGGTGACCGACCACGACCAGATCCGCGCCGACCTCGTGCGCCATTCGGCCGATCTCCTCGGCGGGGTTGCCCGCGGCGAGGCGCGTGTCGACGGAAAGTCCCGCCCGCCGCAGCGCTTCCGCGCCCTCCGTCAGCATGCGGCGCACTTCCTGATATTCTCGCTCCGGCAGGTCTGAGGGGGCCGCCGCTTCAGCGAGCGCGACACCCAGTTCATGGGCGACGACGGCGAGGAGATAGACACGAGCCTGGCAAAGCGAAGCCAGCTCGGCCCCCTGATCCAGCGCCTCACGGCCTTGCCGGCTGCCGTCATAGGCTAGGAGGATCGTCCTGTACATCGTGATGCTCCTTTCTGTGATCGGGATGGAACGCCTTTCCCGGCCCTCTGCTCTAGACAGTGCTGCCTTCGGGGCTACATCCCTCGCCATTTGATACTTAGCTATCTATTGATTATAGTACAGCTACAAAATGATGCAGGCAATGCGATGACCAAACCTCTCGACGATCAGGAACAGTTCGGACTTCGCCTCGGGCTGGTTGCCCGACTGTGGCGCGCCGAAATCGACCGGCGGCTGGCCACCTTTGGCCTCACCGAGTCCCGCTGGTTGACCCTGTTACATCTCTCTCGCCTGCCCCAGGCGGCAACCCAGCGTGAATTGGCCGAGGCGGTCGGGGTGCGGGGGCCGACCCTGGTACGCGCGCTGGACCGGCTGGAAGCGGAGGGGCTGATCGAACGCCGCACGGAAGCCGCCGACCGGCGCACCAAATCGGTTCACCTGCGTGCGGAGGCTGCCCCTGTTCTGGAACGGATCGAAGCTACCACAGCGGCGGTGCGGGCGGAAATCTTATCCGACCTGTCCCATGCCGAGGTGGCGACCTGTCTGAAGGTCTTCGAGAAGATCGCCGACAAGCTGGGCGGCACCCCAAGGGCGATGCAGCCTGTGGACAAAAACTGATGAGAGCTAGAGCGTGAACCAGCATATGACCCACCGGGAACACCAGGACGACGATCAGGAAACCGATCTACGCACCGCCCCCGACAAGAAGAGGGAGGCTGAGTCAGCGGTGGCTTTACCTCCTGCCCGCCCTCGGCCATGGCGATGGTATGGCGCGATCCTGGCGACGCTGATCGTTCTCGGAGGTGGCGGCTGGTGGCTGTATCAGCAGCTCACCCATGTCGTTGTGACGGATGCCCGTGTCGCCGCCGACATTGTTGCCATGAGCAGCCGGGTTCCCGGTTGGGTGACGGTACTTGAAGTGACCGATGGCGATGCCGCGCAGAGAGGCAGGGTTTTGATCCGGATCGACGACCGGGAAAGCCGTCTCCGTGTCGAGGCGCTTGACGCGCAACTCGCCGGGATTGCCCGCCGCCGCGAGGAGATCGAAGCGCGCATCGCACTCACCGACCGTCAGACACAGAGCCGCATTACCGCCAAACAGGCAGCGGTGAGGGCGGCAGAGGCCAGGTTGGCAGCAGCGGCAGCGCAACTCGATCTTGCCAGACAGGAGAATGACCGGGCGGAGAAGCTGGCGCCGAGCGGTGCCATCAACCGTGCGCGCCTGGACCAGACGCGGGCGGCGCTGGAGACGGCAAAGCAGCAGACATTGAGCGCCCAGGCGGACCTGGAAAATGCCCGCGCCGCCCTGGCCGAGGCTGAAGCCGCGCGCGGGGAACTCACGGTGCTGCGCACCCAGCTCGCCGAACTCGGCCCGGAGGAGCAGCGGCTACGTGCACAAAAAGCCCAGGCCGAACTCGACCTGGAAGATCGCACCATCGTCATGCCATTCGACGGCGTGGTGGACCGGGTATTTGTGGACAAGGGCGAATATGTCACCCCCGGCCAACGCCTGCTGATGGTGCATGATCCCGAGCGGGTGCGTGTCGAAGCGAACGTCAAGGAGACCGACATCCGCTTCTTCCGGCCGGGAAAGAGCGTGATGATCACTGTCGATGCCCTGCCGGGGCGGCGCTTTGAGGGCAGGGTCACGCGCGTCGGGCAGTCCGCCACCAGCGAGTTCGCCCTGCTGCCCAACCCCAACCCGAGCGGCAATTTCACCAAGATCACCCAGCGCCTGCCAGTGCGCATCGCGGTGCAGCAGGACGGCGGCGAACTCAAGCCGGGTATGATGGTGGAGCTGGAGGCGAGAGCCGATGACTAGCGCGCCCCGGCCGGACAGTATCGAGGGGCTATTCGCCCGTTTCGGCCCGTCCTATCGCTGGCTGGTCACAGCGACGGTCATGATGGGCACGATCGCCACTATCCTGACCGCCACCATCGTCAATGTAGCCCTGCCGGATATCATGGGCGCTTTCGGCATGGGCCAGGACAAGGCGCAACTTCTCTCCACCGGCTTCCTCGCCGCGATGACCGGGACCATGCTGCTCAATGCCTGGATGGTCGATACCCTCGGCCAGCGCGCGACCTTTATGTTGGCGATAACCATCTTTATCGCCGCCTCTGCCATGGGCGGGCTCGCCCCCGCCGAGGGCGTGCTGATCCTGGCCCGCGTCCTGCAAGGCGGCGCGGCCGGCATCCTCCAGCCGCTCGCCATGCAGACGATCTTCCAGGTCTTTCCGCCGGAGAAACGCGGGTCGGCCATGGGAATTTACGGCATCGGCGTGGTGCTGGCCCCGGCGCTTGGCCCGACGCTTGGCGGCATCATGGTCGACAGCTTCAGCTGGCGCTATGTCTTCTTCATGGCCGTGCCCTTCTGCTTCATCGGCCTGTTTATGGCCGCGATCTTGATGCCGGGGCGCGCAACCTCCGGTCCGCCGCGCAAATTCGACTGGATCGGCTTTGGACTGATGACGGTGTTTCTCGTGACCCTGCTCAACGGGTTGTCGAACGGGCAGCGTGACGGCTGGATCTCCGACCCCATCCTGCGCGACTTCGCCATCGCCCTGGTCGCGGGCATCGGCTTCATCGTCTGGGAGCTGCGCACGTCCGCACCCATGCTCAATCTCAAGCTCTTCACGAACCGGGTCTATGCGGGCGCTTCCGTCGTGGCCTTCATTTTCGGAGCAGGCATCTTCGGTTCGACCTTCCTGATCCCGCTGTTCGTCCAGACGATCCAGGGCTACACGCCGACCCGCTCGGGCCTGCTGCTGATGCCGGCGGGGCTGATTCTGGCCCTGGTCTTCCCCATCGCGGGACGGCTGACCGACAAGACCCCCGCCTATGCCACGGTCATGTTTGGGCTTGTGATTTTCGCGTTGTCATCGTTTCTTATGAGCAACGTGGATACCAATACCTCGTTCTGGCTCTTCGCCTGGTGGATCATGCTGGGGCGTATCGGCCTTGGTTTCATCATGCCGAGCCTGAACGCCGGCGCCCTCAAGGCGCTTCCCATGACGCTACTCAGTCAGGGCTCCGGCGCCATCAACTTCGTGCGCCAGCTCGGCGGGGCGTTTGGTGTCAACCTGCTCTCCATCGCTCTGGAGCGGCGATCTCAGCTCTACGTAGACAGCTTCACGGCGGCACAGCATGCAGGCAACAGTGCAACGACCGCTATGCTGCACGAAGTAACCGGCTTGTTTGCACAGGCTGGCGTGCCGGAGGCGATACGCCAGGCCGGGGCGATGAACTATCTTGGCCGCGTGATCTACAGCCAGGGCAACATGCTGGGGTACCGGGACAGCTTCTTTATCGTCGGCGCGATCTTCCTGGCCGCCCTTGTTCCGGCGCTGATGATGCGCCGGAGGTCCACGCCTCCGGCGCTGCCGGCCAGCGAGGCCATGCGTCACCCGCCATCGTCGCAGGACGCGCTCCAGCAGAGTCGGTGACGCACGTGTCTAGACATGATGTTTTGGGTCTGTGCACTGTGCGGGCATCCGGTGACGGAGGAAACAGGTTGGCACGACCATCACGTCATTCGGCGTGTGGACGGCGGACCAGATACCTTGGACCAGATACCTTACAGAATCGGGTACTCCTGCACCCCATTTGCCATGTCCAGGTTCACAGCCGGGGCTGTGTAAAGGTGACTCTGAAGTGGAGCGGCATTAGAATGCGTTCCATTAAAGAAAGTACGCCGGTCAGATGAACCTCTGACTTTAATAGGCTTGAGCCGTATGCCGGTAAACTCGCACGTACGGTTCTGAGGGGGGATGGGCCAATAATAGCTCATCCCTACCCGACATTCTGTTGCCGGGTTATCCCGCTGCCATCAAGGCTGCCAGGGAAGCCGGGTCCCGGAGAAAATCCCGGTTCCGGGTCGGGCAATACAAAGTAAGCCGGTGGCAGACACGGCTTCCGGGTACAGCGGTCATGCTCTGGCTGGTTGACTGCCCGCCATTATTCGAGCGGCCGGGCAACCCCTACCAGAACGAAGAGGGAAAAGACTGGTGGGAAAATGCACACCGGTTTGAGCTGTTAGGCAGAGTCGGCGCGATGATGGCCGCCGCCCTATCAGGACGGATCAGTTATCGCTGCTGTCCGGCAGGTAGGCCCCGTCCTCGTCATGGACTTCCTGGCCGGTCACCGGCGGGTTGAAGGCGCAGATCAGACGCATGTCTTCGGTGCCACCGTACAGGGTGTGCTTGTCGTGGTTGTCCAGGGCGTAGAGGGTACCGTCGGTAATCTCGTAAACTTCACCCGTGGCGAGGTCCTTGAGGCGCCCGTTACCGGCAACGCAGTAAACGGCTTCCAGGTGGTGCTTGTACCAGAAAGTGTGCTCGGAGCCTGCCTTGATGATGGTTTCGTGGAAGGAAAATCCCATTCCGTCCTTCTTGAGCAGCAGGCGGCGGCTGGTCCACTGCTTGTCGCTGACTTCACGCTCGGTACCAATGATGTCCTGAACTTTAACGATTTTCATGGGCGTATCTCATGGTTGGTTGGTCAGAATCGGGTGAAACACCTTTACAGTATAAACATTAGGCATCTATATAGGTCAAGCGGCCCTTTTCTCCCGCTACTGGTTATACCCCTCCAGGGCGCTTTGGATCGGGTCCTTCAGCTCCAGCAGATCCCCTCTGGTGAAGGTTGTGGTCGTGAGGGCAACTCAGGGCGGACAACACAGACCTGACCATCGAAATGGCACCGAATGAACGTCACCTGAGGTATATGGCGCCTTACACGCAAAACTGATTCATCCGTTTTAGGGGCAGCCTACGGGCTGGCCCTGTTTACCTTTGAAGGCGAAACCACCTCAACCGGCGTGTACCCGGCGCAACTCCACGTTGCCATGCGTCAGGTCCGTCAGGCCATGGTGCTGAGTGTTCGCCGGAAGCGGGTCAGGGCCAAGCCAAAAAGGGTACTCCCGATAACGGCGATGGCCAGAAATTGCGGCCACACGGTGGCGAGGCCCGCGCCACGGTAGAGAATAGCCTGGGCCAGCATTACAAAGTGGGTGTTGGGCGCCGCGAGCATGATGTACTGGACGGCCTCCGGCATGCTCTCGCGCGGCGTCGAGCCCCCGGAGAGCATCTGCAGCGGCAGCAGCACCAGCATCAGCAGCAAGGCGAACTGCGGCATGGACCGGGCGACGGTGCCGAGGAAGATGCCCATTGAGGTGGTCGCGAACAGATGCAGCGCAGTCCCGACCAGGAACAACGCGAGCGAGCCTTCGATCGGCACGGACAACCAACCCTGCACCACCGCAGTCAGTGCGAAGGCGGTGGCGGCAAGGACGACCAGCGCCATCGCCCATACCTTGCTGCTCATGATCTCGAAAGGCGTGACCGGCATGACCAGCAGATGCTCGACGGTGCCGTGCTCGCGCTCGCGTATCAGTGCCGCGCCGGTGAGGACGATGGAGAGCATGGTCACGTTATTGATGACCTGCATGATCGCGCCGAACCATGACTTGTTGAGCTGGGGATTGAAGCGCACCCGCAGTGCCAGATCGACCGGCAACTCCGGAACTTCACGATAACGCTGCACAAAGGTGCGTACCTCATCGCTCACAATGGCCTGGATATAGCCGCTGCCGGTAAACGCCTGGCTCATGCGAGTGGCATCGACGTTGAGCTGGACCGTGGGCCGCTGCCCTGCCAGCAGGTCACGCTGGAAGTTGGGCGGGATGTCAAGAGCGAAGGTGTCGAGGCCGGCATCCATGCGGGCGTCCATCTCGGCCTGGTCGATCACCTCGGGGAGAACAAAGTACGGCGGATAAAAGGCGCTGACGATACGCCAGGACAGTGGCGAGCGATCCTCGTTCACCACCGCGATCGGCGCCTTGTTGAGGGTCTCCGGCATAGCCGTGGCCGCCGTGTAGACGGAAACGGTGAAGGCGTAGACGATCAGCACCAGCATGATCGGGTCGCGGACCAGGCTGCGCAGCTCCTTGACACCGAGATGGCAAATATTGGCAAGGCGCATGGACTATCGCTCCTGTTTTTTGAGCAGCGCGGCGGACAGCCCGATCAGGACCGGTAAGGCCAGCGCCAGCGGGAGAAAGGCGGCATGAAGGTCAGAGAAGTTGAGGGCCTTCGAGAAGGTGCCGCGCGCGATCGTCAGGAAATGCGTGGTCGGGTAGATCTCGCCGATCAGCCGGCCCACCCCTTCCAGGGACGAGACCGGGTCGATCATGCCGGAGAAATTCGCCGCCGGCAGGATGGTGAGCACCGCCGTGCCGAAGATCGCCGCAATCTGGCTGCGCATGAAGGTGGAGATCAGCAGCCCCACGGCCGTGGCGGCACCAACATAGAGCAGCGCACCCGCCGCCAGCGTCAGGAAGCTGCCCTTCAGCGGCACGCCGAAGACGGTCACCGCCAGCAGCGTGAGCAGCAGAAAGCTCAGGAAGGACAGGACCACGTAAGGGAACTGCTTGCCGATCAGAAATTCGAGCCGCGTGGTCGGCGTGACGTAGAAGTTGGTGATCGAGCCGAGTTCCTTCTCGCGCACCACGCTGAGCGCCGCAAGCATGGCCGGGATCAGCATGAGCAGCAGCGGGATCACCGCCGGTACCATCGCCACCAGGCTCTTGACGTCCGGGTTATAGCGGAACCGGGTCTCGATATTGACGAGCCCCGCCACAGCCTCGCCGTAGCCGGCCTCGCGCGCCCTGGTCGCCAGCCAGTGGGCGTGAATTCCCTGCACATAGCCGCGGACGGTCTCGCCCCGTGTCGGCATGGCGCCGTCGATCCAGGCGCCGATCTCGACCCGCCGGCCCCGGGCGATGTCGCGCGCGAAGCCCGGCGGGATCTCGATCGCCAGACTGATGTCGCCTTCGCGCATTCGCCGGTCAAGATCGGCATAATCGGTGATCGGCGGCCGCTCGACGAAGTACCGGGAGCCGCTGAGGTTGAGCGTATAGTCGCGGCTGACGGTGGTCTGGTCGCGATCCAGCACCGCAAAGGTGAGATCCTCAACATCGAGGCTGATCCCATAGCCCATCACGAACATGAGGATGACGCTGCCGAGCAGCGCCAGCGTTAGCCGGATGGGATCGCGGCGCAGCTCCAACCCTTCACGCCGGGCGTGGCTGATCATGCGCCGGGGATCGAACATGCGCCGCCAGCCCTGAGGTTCGCGATGACCTCCCGACGCGTTAACCGTATCGAGCGACGCTGTTTGCTCCTCTCCCGCTTCGCCCTCCCCCGACGCCTCCTCCAGATGCGCGACGAATGCCTCTTCCAGGGTCTCTGCGCCCCGCTGCTGTACGATATTCGCCGGCGTATCGGTAACCAGCACCCGGCCCGCATGCATCAGCGAGATGCGGTCGCAGCGCTCAGCCTCGTTCATGAAGTGGGTGGAGATGAAGATGGTCACCCCGTCACGGCGCGACAGCTCGACCAGCCTGCGCCAGAAAGCGTCGCGCGCCACCGGGTCGACACCTGAGGTAGGCTCGTCGAGGATCAGCATCTCGGGCTTGTGGATCATGGCGACCGCCAGCGACAGGCGCTGCCGGTGACCGAGGGGCAGTCGGCCCGGCAGGCTGTCGATCACAGCCGAAAGATCGAAGCGTTCAACCATGTCGTCCACGCGCCCTGAAACCTCGCCAACGGGCACGTGAAACAGCCGGGCATGCAACTCCAGATTCTGCCGCACCGTCAGCTCGGTATAGAGCGAGAAAAACTGGGACATGTAGCCGACGCGGCGACGGGTCGCGAGATCGTGCGGGTCCACCTCGTGTCCGAACAGCCAGGCCCGGCCTTCGCTCGGCGGCAGGAGGCCGGTCAGCATCTTCATGGTCGTGGTCTTGCCGCAGCCGTTGGAGCCGAGAAAACCGAAGATCTCACCCCGTGGGACACGCAGGTTCACATGATCGACCGCGGTGAACTCGCCGAAGCGCATGGTCAGATCCCGGGCCTCGATGGCGGCATCGCCATCGTCTTCCGGCCGCGGCGGAATCTCGACCGCCCGATAATCCCGGCGCTTGTTTTCCGGCAGCAGCCGGATGAAGGCTGCCTCCAGCGACTCCGCCCCCGTGCTGTGCAGCAGGCCTTGGGGCGTGTCGCTGGCCAGAACCCGCCCATCGTCCATCGCCGCCAGCCAGTCGAAACGCGCCGCCTCCTCCATATAGGCCGTGGCCACCAGCACGCTCATGCCGGGCCGACTGCGGCGGATCTGGTCGATCAGCGCCCAGAACTGGCGTCGTGAGAGGGGGTCGACACCGGTGGTCGGCTCGTCGAGGATGAGCAGGTCCGGGTCGTGGATCAGCGCGCAGCAGAGGCCGAGCTTCTGCTTCATCCCCCCGGACAGCTTGCCCGCCGCCCGATCGAGAAACGGCCTGAGCCCGGTGGCCCCGGTCAGCGCATCAATGCGGCGCGCCCGTTCGCCGCCGTCATGCCCAAACAGGCGCCCGAAGAAGTCGAGGTTCTCGGACACTGTGAGTGTCGGATAGAGGTTCCGCCCGAGGCCCTGCGGCATGTAGGCGATGCGCGGGCCGACTCCGCGGCGATGGCGCGCATCAGCCATGTCGCCGCCGAGCACCGCGACCTGGCCCGTCTGGACCGCGCGGGCGCCGGCGACCAGCGCCAGCAGGCTCGACTTGCCGACCCCGTCCGGGCCGATCAGCCCGGCCATGCAGCCCGCCGGGATATCGATGGTGACCTTATCGAGCGCACGCACCTTGCCGTAGCGCAGGGACACATCCCGCAGGCGGGCAACCGGCGCGGCAGCGCCCCCGCCATCCTCGATCTGTGCATGCACAGCACGGCTCACTGCGGCAGTCTCGTCTGCAGTTCAGGCGGCCAATCCACCCGCGGGTCGAGCCGCACATAGGCCATGCCCGGCAGACCGGTCTTGACCTGGAGGAGGTGCTCCCTGAGCAGGTCCGGGGCGATCCGCGCCTTGATGCGGAACATCAGCTTCTGGCGCTCTTCTTGCGTCTCCACCGTCTTGGGTGTGAACTGCGCGACGTCCGCCACGAAGGAGATTTCGGTCGGGATCACGTATTGCGGGGCGGCGTCGAGCACGAGCCGCGCCTCGGCCCCGAGTGCGATCCGCCCGGCCTGTTCCGTCGGCAGGAAGAATGTCATGTACACATCGGTGAGATCGACCATGTTCAGTACCACGCCGCCCGGGGAGAGGACTTCGCCAGGCTGGGCGACGCGGTACTGGACACGCCCGTCACGCGGCGATTTCAGTACGCTGTCGTCGATATCCGCCTGAATGCGCTGGAGGGTGGCCCGCGCCGCCTCTACCGAGGCCTCCGCAGCAATGACATCCGACCTGGCCCGCCCTATGGCGGCTTGCGCGGCCGCCGCCTGCGCCTCCGCGGCACCGACCGCAGCCTTCGCCGCCGCGGCCGCGGCACGGTCGTCATCGAGCTGCGCCTCGGAGGCGGCATTTTTTGAGGCGAGCTCCCGGGTGCGGGCAAGCCGTTTTTGCGCGGCGTCGAGCTCGGCCTTCCTCTGGGCTATAAACGCCTCGGCGGCCTGCCTCTCGGCCTCGCGCTGGGTCACCAGGCTTTGCGCGGTCTCGATGCCGATGAGCGCCCTTTGCAACTGCGCCTCGGCCTCCCGGAGCTGCGCCTCCAGGACGGCCGTGTCCATTTTCGCCAAGACCTGGCCGGCGCGGACGAAGTCACCCTCGTTGACCAGGATCTCCCGGATCCGGCCTGCGGTCTTGGCCGCGATATCGATCTCGACCGCCTCGATCCGGCCGTTTCCGGCGGCGAATCCGTCGGGCAAGTCCTGCGGTTGAAAATGCCACCAAGCCCAAACGCCCAGCCCAATGACAATCGCAGCGGCGATGCCTCGAATACCTGCTTTAATGAACTTTTTCACGTCTTGGATTGCTCCACGCCAGTTGGCTCACTCACTCTTGACCATTGTATTCAGGCTGAGCGAAATCTTTGTAGACCCACATCTTAAGCTATACCTTACGCACGAATCACAGCAATTAGGCTGACCCACATCATTTTAACAAATCTCCGGGCGAGATTCCCTGTTTCCCTATTATCCCAGTTTATAATCATGGGTAGTAACTACGCGGACTGCTCAGAGATAGAGTTTCTATCCATGGGTAGTAAAATGGGTAGTATTGAGCGGCGATGGCTGTGAAAAATACACCAAGTAAATGTTTATAAATGCTTTTTAATTTTTATTCGTCGAGCAGGTGCAAAACCTGGAGTGATCCTCCCGAACTCGTGGTTTTATCGGAGGGGAGCGGTAGCCTGCGCCCCGAGGTGCGGATGCCGGTCAAACCCCGTATAATCGCGCGTTTTCTGAGGGGTGTTGGCCCCGTAACACGTTTCTATTTAGGTGATCGGGAAGAGTAAGCCATGAATCATGCCGGTGAGCAGGGCACCCTGTATGTAATTTCTGCACCATCCGGGGCGGGCAAGACCAGTCTGGTCGCCGAAATGCTGCGCCAGGATGCCCGCTTGGGGGTTTCCATCTCCCATACCACCCGGCCCATGCGCGAGGGTGAACAGGACGGTGTGAATTACCACTTTGTCGACCGGGGTGAATTCGAGGCGATGATTGCCCGCGGGGATTTCCTCGAACACGCGGATGTTTTTGGCAATTATTACGGCACCTCCCAGGTGTGGGTGCGGGAAACCCTCGCCAAGGGTCAGGATGTGATCCTGGAGATCGATTGGCAGGGCGCCGAGCAGGTGCGACGGTTGATTCCCGAGTGTGTGGGCATCTTTATTGTTCCGCCGTCGGCCGAGATTCTGCGTGAGCGCCTGGTGGGCCGGGGTACCGATGCGCCAGAGGTTATTGAGCGCCGTCTGGCCGAAGCTGAAGAGGAATGCCGTCATGCCATCGAATTTGACTATCTTGTGGTCAATGACGATTTCGAGCAGGCCCTGTCAGAGTTGCTCTGTATTGTTCGCACCCAGCGCCTGAACATGGCCAACCAGCGGGTGCGCCACGAGGGCCTGCTGGCAGAGCTTTCCGGTCGTCGGTAATGGCGTTTTTTCTGTATACAAAATGAGCCGTGGGCAGTACACTACGCGGTCTTTCACCAGTATTTGTTATTTTCGGGGAACATAATGGCACGAGTTACCGTTGAAGATTGTCTGGAAAACGTAGATAACCGCTTCCAGCTGGTCATGCTGGCAACCAAGCGCGCGCGCCAGATCGCCACCAAGGGCTCTGATCCTATGGTGCCGGAAGAGAACGATAAGCCAACGGTTATCGCGTTGCGTGAAATTGCAGAAGGCAAGGTCACCCGTGATCTGCTCAAGGAGCAGGAAGAAGACTGAGTCTTTGCCTGCTGGCCTGGCCTAAAGCGGGCGCAGGCACGTCGAAGGCATTGAAATCTGCCTCCGCAGTTTATAGTGTATTCTATAGCAACCTGCTGGAAGGACACGGAAAGCCCGGATGCATGCATTCGGGCTTTTTTCGTTCCGGCGTTCAGAGATTTGGTGGAGGCGCGGTGTCGAGAGAGGCGACGGTAGAAGACCTGACCTCAGTGTTGGGTTCTTATCTGGATAACAACCGTATCAATCAGGTACGGAGGGCGTACTATTACGCCGAACAAGCCCACGAAGGCCAGATGCGCAAGAGTGGGGATCGCTATATTACCCATCCATTGGCCGTTGCCGGAATCCTCGCCAACCTGAAGCTGGACCATCAAAGCCTGATGGCCGCGATGCTCCACGACGTGATTGAAGATACGGGCATCCCCAAGGACGCCCTGGCCGAGCAGTTTGGTGACGACGTGGCCGAACTGGTGGACGGCGTCTCCAAGCTTACCCAGATTGAATTCCGCACCCGGGCCGAAGCCCAGGCCGAGAACTTCCAGAAAATGACCCTGGCCATGGCCCGGGACATCCGTGTGATTCTGGTCAAACTGGCGGACCGGCTACACAACATGCGCACCCTGGGCCCCATGCGCTACGAAAAGCGCTTGCGCATCGCCACCGAAACCCTCGATATCTACGCCCCTATCGCCAACCGGTTGGGTATGCACGCGGTGTGTACCGAGCTTGAGGACCTGGGCTTTTCCGCGCTCTATCCGATGCGCTCGAAGTACATTGCCAAGGCGGTGGACAAGCTGCGGGGCAGTCACCGGGAAATCATCGACGACATTCGCGGCAAGCTGGAGGAAAAGCTCGAGGAGCGAGGATTGCCCGGCAAGATCATGGGCCGGGAGAAGCACTTGAATTCCATTTACAACAAGATGAAATTCAAGCACAAATCCTTCCATGAGATCATGGATGTCTACGCCTTCCGCATCATCACCGAGACTGAAGACGACTGCTACCGCATTCTCGGTGCTGTACACAGCCTCTACAAACCTCTGCCGGGGCGCTTCAAAGATTACATTGCCATGCCCAAGGCCAACGGCTACCAGTCGTTGCACACCACGCTGTTTGGCATGCACGTGAATATTGAAATCCAGATCCGTACCGAGGAGATGGAGCACATCGCCAATAATGGTATTGCGGCTCACTGGATGTACAAGAGTGAGGATTCCGGGGTCACCACGGTTAACCAGAAACGAGTGGACCGCTGGGTGAAGGGCTTGATGGAAATTCAGGAACGGGCTGATGACTCCATGGAGTTCATCGAGCACGTGAAGGTGGACCTGTTCCCGGACGAAATCTACGTGTTCACGCCCAAGGGCCGGATCATGGAACTGCCCAGCGGCGCGACACCGGTGGACTTCGCCTATGCGATTCACACCGATATTGGCAACGCGGCGGTCGCCTGTCGGATCAACCGGAACCTGGCCTCCCTGAGTCAGCCGTTACAGAGTGGCCAGACCGTGGAAGTCATTACCGCTCCGGGCGCCCGGCCAAATCCTGCCTGGTTGAGCTTTGTGGTGACCGGTAAGGCCCGCAGCAGCATTCGCCACGCCCTGAAAACCCGCCAGCGGGCTGAGTCCCTGGAGCTGGGCCGCACACTGCTCAAGCGCTCCCTGAAAGGCTTTGGGGCCAAGCTGAGCGACATCAGTGATGCCCAGAAGCAGCTGGTGGTTAATCACAACCAGGTGAACAACTTCGATGATCTGGTCAGTGACATTGGTCTGGGCAACCGCATGGCGTACCTGGTGGCCCGGCAACTGGTGTCTGGTACCGAAGGCATGGAGCAGACTCCCGCCAATCTGGAAAACACCGGTGATGGCAAATCGGGTGCGGTCACCATTCGGGGAACCGAAGGCCTGCTGGTGAAGTTTGCCTCATGCTGCAAACCGATTCCGGGCGACCCGATAGTGGGTGTGATGGATTCCGGTAATGGCATGGTGATTCACTCAGACACATGCTCCAAGCTGCCTGAGAGTGATGAAGACCGGGCACGCCTGACTCACCTGAAATGGGCCAAGGACATCACCGATGAATTCTCGGTTGAACTTCGCGTGGAGTTGGAGCGACAGCGCGGCGTGATTGCCGAAGTGGCCAATGCGGTTGCCATGGCCGATGGCAATATTGAGCGGATTGGTGTTGAGGAACAGAACGCCAAATTCGGTGTCGTGAACCTGGTGGTGCATGTAAACGGCCGTCGCCATCTGGCGCGGGTGATGCGCCGGGTTCGTAATATTCGTGCGGTTACCCATATTGGTCGGGTACGCCACTGATCGGCGGTAGTTGACAGTAGCGCCACCAAAGGGTGAGCATTGCCGTTTTGGCAGAGAGGAAATTAAAGGTCATGACCAACAAATCTGTTATCCAGACCGAAAACGCGCCGCAGGCGATTGGCACCTACTCCCAGGCGGTCAAGGCCGGAGACACCGTGTACCTGTCTGGCCAGATTCCGCTGGATCCGGAAACCATGGAAGTGGTGCCCGGCGATTTTGCCGCCAAGACCCGCCAGGTATTCGAAAACCTGAAAGCGGTATGCGAAGCCGCCGGCGGCGAACTCAAGGACATCGTCAAACTGAATATCTACATGACCGACCTGGCCAACTTCGGCACGGTCAACGAGATCATGGCTACCTACTTCCAGGAACCGTACCCGGCTCGTGCCGCCGTGGGTGTGGCGGCACTGCCCAAGGACGTGCCGGTGGAAATGGAAGCGGTAATGGTGCTCAGCTAAGCTTGCTGATCATCTCCCGGTACCCTGCCTTGTAGTCGGGGTACCGGAATTCAAAGCCGCTATTAAGCAGGCGCTGATTGTTGCAGCGCTTGCTGCCGGCTCTCCCTCCTTTTCGCGCACCTTCCACCGGTTCCTTGCAGGGAACCTGCTGCCGAACCCAGTCCACCACGTCATCCAGTCGCACCGGCTCGCAATCGCTGGCGATGTAGAGATCCTCAATAGCATGACCGGCCAGGGCCTGTTGGGCCAGCCAGGCGACGGTATGAGCGGCGTCGTGTTCGTGAATGCGGTTGCTGTAGGGCGCCGGTGACTGCGGATTCATCCGGCCTTCCAGCACTTCCTCCAGAAAGCGCTGACGGGTGGGGCCATAGATCCCACTGAAACGCACGACCGTGGCCGGGTGCTGGCTGTTCAGCGCGGTCTGCTCGCCCTGGAGAACCTGCTGGCCACTGAAGCGGTCCGGCTCGGTAGGGCTGGTTTCGTCCACCCAGCTGTCGTCGTCCTGAGCGTAGACGCTGGTGCTGCTGACAAAAAACAGCCGCGTCAGTGGCCGGTTGCCGATCGCCTCCAGCAGGTTCTGCAAACCGGTAACGTAGGCCTGGTGATAGCCCGCCTCATCGTAACTGGAGGGCGTCAGGCAGTAGATCACCACATCCAGCGATTCCGGCAGCTTGCCCTTGAGGGTTTCGGGCTGGGTCAGGTCCGCGCCGATGCCAGTCACGCCAGCTGGAACCCTGTCGGGGTTTCGCCGCAAGCCGTAGACCTTGGCGTTGTCTGTCAGGGCAGAGGCGATGGCCCCGCCCAGCTTGCCGCAGCCGGCCACCAGTATTTGTGCGGGCTGGTTCAGATCTGTCCTTGTCATAGACAATTTCAATCCTTATGCTTTGGCTGATAAAGTGTTTGAAAACATTGTCCGTTTCAGTTGACCGGAGCTTTCCATGACTCTTACCGAGTTACGATACGTTGTTACTCTTGCCCGGGAAAGGCATTTTGGTCGCGCCGCAGAGCGCTGTCATGTCAGCCAGCCAACCCTGAGTGTGGCGGTTAAGAAGCTTGAAGACGAGCTGGGTATTCCTCTCTTTGAGCGGAGTAAAAGCAGCATCCGCGTAACCGAAACCGGTCAGCGCATTATTGAACAGGCTCAACGGGTTCTGGATCAGGTGGGTGTCATCCGGGATATGGCCCAGGATGGCAAAAACCAGCTGAATTCGCCGCTGAAAGTCGGTGCCATCTACACCATCGGCCCCTACCTGTTCCCGCACCTGTTGCCGGAACTGCGGCGTGCGGCACCGGAAATGCCGCTGTATATCGAAGAGAACTACACCGCGAATCTCCGCCAGAAGCTTCGGCACTCCGAACTGGATGCCATCATTGTCGCGCTGCCGTTTGATGAGCCGGAGGTGGTGACTCTCCCTCTCTATGACGAGCCTTTCGTGGTGCTGCTGCCGGCCGACCATCCTCTGACCAAAAAAGATCAGGTGACGCCCGAGGAAATGGCCAAGGAACAGCTGCTTCTGCTCGGGCCCGGCCACTGTTTCCGGGACCAGGTGCTGGAAAGCTGTCCGCCATTGGTCGAGGCCATTACCAAGCGGGCCGATGCTGGCCGACCGGAGCTGGTAACCGAAGGTAGCTCCCTGGAAACCATTCGACACATGGTGGCCTCGGGATTGGGGATTACTGTATTGCCGTTGTCCGCTGCCACCGCCATGAAGTACCAGGAAGACATCCTGGCGGTCAGGCCGTTTGCCCCGCCAGTTCCCTTCCGCACCGTGGCTTTGGCCTGGCGCGTGACCTTCCCTCGGCCCAAGGCCATCGATGTGCTGTCGCTGGCGGCCAGCCAGTGCCGGGTGATCGAGAAAGCCAGGGACGATACCCCAGCGGCGGCCGAAAGCGCCTGAACGCCCCATGACGTCGCTGGAGGACATCTGTGTAACCCAGCTCAAGGGCGTAGGCAGCGCCCTGGCCGGCAAGCTCGAAAAGCTGGGCATTCGCTCGGTGCAGGATCTTCTGTTTCACCTGCCGCACCGCTACGAAGACCGCACCCGTGTGGTGCCCATCGGCAGCTTGCGGATTGGCGATGTGGCGGTGGTGGAAGGCGAGGTTATGAAAGCCGATCTGGTGATGGGACGCCGCCGGAGCCTGCAGGTTACGCTGAAGGACGATAGCGGCTTTCTGGTGCTGCGCTTCTTCCACTTCAATGCCAGCCAGAAAAACCAGTTAAGCGAAGGTGCCCGGGTGCGCTGTTTCGGCGAGGTTCGTCCGGGCCGGGCGGGGTTTGAGTTCTACCACCCGGAATACCAGGTAAACCCGCCGCCCATGCCGCCGGCCAGCCAGGCCACCCTCACACCCGTTTACCCATTGACCGAAGGCATCCAGCAGCCCCGGGTGCGCAGCCTTTGCCAGCAGGCCCTGAGCTATCTGAACCGCTTTCCCATCAAGGATTGGCTGCCGCCCGAGCTACTGGCGGATTACCAGTTGCCGTCGATTACCGACGCGGTTCGCCTGGTGCATTCACCCCCGGCGGGAGCTCCAGTCCATCTGTTGATGGAAGGACGTCACCCGGCGCAGCAACGGCTGGTAATGGAAGAGCTGTTGGCCCATCAACTCAGCCTGCTGCAGGTGCGAGAACAGATACAGGCCCGGGAAGCCCTTCCACTACTGCCGACCGGAGATCTCGCCGATCGTTTCCTGGATCAGCTGCCATTCCAGCTGACCGGCGCCCAGCGCCATGTGATGAGCGACATCCGCCAGGATCTTAGCCAGCCTTTGCCTATGCTGCGTCTGGTGCAGGGCGACGTGGGGTCTGGTAAAACCGTGGTGGCCGCGTTGGCGGCTTTGCAGGCCATTGGCGCGGGAGCCCAGGTGGCATTGATGGCCCCGACCGAGATTCTGGCCGAGCAGCACTATCAGAATTTCCGAAGCTGGCTGGAACCACTCGGCATACGCCTGGCCTGGGTATCCGGCAAGGTGAAGGGCAGGGCGAGGAAGGAAGCCCTGGCGTCTGTAGCCAGTGGTGAAGCCCAGGTGGTGATAGGCACCCACGCCCTGTTTCAGGATGATGTCGAGTTCCAGCGCCTGGCTCTTGTGATTGTAGATGAACAACACCGTTTCGGGGTTCACCAGCGCCTGGCCTTGCGGGAGAAAGGCGTGGGTGGCGCACTGGCGCCCCATCAGTTGATCATGACCGCCACGCCGATCCCTCGTACCCTGGCCATGAGCGCCTACGCCGATCTGGACACCTCAGTGATTGATGAGTTGCCTCCCGGACGAAAACCGATCGAAACTGTGGTGGTGTCTGACAGCCGCCGGGATGAAATCGTTGATCGCGTGCGTCAGGCTTGCCGGGAGGGGCGCCAGGCCTATTGGGTCTGTACGCTGATCGAAGAATCCGAGGCACTGCAATGCCAGGCGGCCGAAGTGACGGCGGCAGAACTGGCCGACCGGTTGCCGGATCTGAAAGTCGGGCTGGTGCACGGCAGGCTGAAAGCCGCTGAGAAGGCCGAGGTGATGGAGTCCTTCAAGAACGGCGAGCTGGACCTGCTGATTGCCACGACGGTGATCGAGGTGGGTGTGGATGTGCCCAATGCCTCATTGATTATTATCGAAAACCCGGAGCGCCTGGGCCTGGCCCAGTTACATCAGCTACGTGGTCGGGTTGGCCGGGGAGAGCAAGCCAGTTATTGCGTACTGCTGTACCATCCGCCACTATCAAGTAATGGCAAGGCCAGACTGCAGGCCTTGCGGGACAGCCAGGATGGCTTTTTCATCGCGGAGAAGGATCTGGAGATTCGTGGCCCGGGTGAGGTATTGGGAACCCGGCAAACCGGAATGATGCAGTTCCGGCTGGCGGATTTTGAGAGAGACAAAGGCTGGATCGAGCCGGTCAGGGAAATGGCGCCAGGCTTGATGACCCAGTCGCGGACGGTGGAAGCGTTGATTCGCCGTTGGCTGGGAGAGAATATTCGGTATGGAGACGTATAACCTTGTCGCGTAAGCGAAAAAACTTGAGGTGATCCTATGCAGCTGCCGGTTGTCATACAGGAATCCCTGGCAGACAAGGCTAAGGCCGTATCCCTGCGGAGCATTAGCCAGATCGACCCAAAGCATGCATTACGGATGGTGCTGTTAAGCGATGGTGAGGGCAAGCTACAAGCCATTTGCCGGCGGGATGACCTGCTGGATCTGGAAGCCCTGAATAAACAGCTGGGGCGGGATTTACGCATGATGCCCATCGGCGATCAGGTACGCACACGCCAACGGGTGGGACTGACCGATCTGCCGGCCATGCCGTCCCTGACAGGATGGCCCTCGGTGATCGACACCCGGGTGGATGAGCTGGATTACGTGGCCCTGGAGCTGGCCGACCAGCAGTTGGCGGCCGTGATGCCAGCGGCGGACTTTGCTGAGCTGACAGGCAAAGCGATCCGGAAAAGTTTTGCAGTCGATACAGATTCGATATCGGTAAACCTGAGCAATCCCAAGGCGGACCGGGAACAGCTAAATTCTGCGATAAATCGTTTCACCGGTCTGCGCATCCAGCAGCGCCTGGAAGATACCCTGGAACTGCCACCTTTGCCGGAAACGGCACAGCGCATTATTCACCTGCGAGTGAACCCCAATGCGGTCATGGGGGATCTGGTGGACATCGTTGAAAGCGATCCAAGCCTGGCCGCTCAGGTGGTCAGTTGGGCGTCGTCTTCATTCTACGCCGCCGCCGGACAGGTCCGGTCGGTGTACGATGCGGTGTCACGAGTACTGGGTTTCGACCTGGTGATGAACCTGGCGATGGGCCTGTCTCTGGGTCGTGCGCTACGCCAGCCGTCGGACCACCCGGATGGGTATGTGGACTACTGGCAGCAGGCTATCTGGCAGGCCCAATCCGCCGGCATTCTGGCCGGTATGATGAAAGGACCCCGGCGCCCGGTATTTGGTCTGGCCTACCTCGCCGGGCTCCTGCACAACTTCGGGCACCTGGTACTGGCCCAGGTTTTTCCTCCTCATTTCCGGTTGGTGTGTCGCTCGCTTGAGGTGAACCCGAACATCGACTCCAGTGTGATCGAACATAAGCTTCTGGGTATCACCCGGGAGCAGATTGCTGCCCAGCTGATGGAAAACTGGGGTATGCCGGATGAGGTGAACACCGCCATCCGCTACCAGAAAAATCCGACTTTTGACGGAGAGCACCATGCCTACGCCAAGGCTCTGTGGCTGGGGCGTCAGTTGCTGACAGAAAAAGGCATTGCCCTGGGGGCCGGTGAGTCCATCCCGGATGCGGTGTTTGACGAGCTGGGCCTGAATCGGGCGAAAGTGGACGAACGTTTTGAAGACCTGGTTCAAAGCAAGGACAGTGTGATGGCGATAGCGGGCATGATGAATCAGGGAACATAAAAAAACCGGCCCTGAGGCCGGTTAGGTCCACCCGCGTATCGCAGTGTCATCAAAAGCTCGTCAGGAGAAAACAACTCAGGAGCTGGTTGTAAAGATACTGGACAGCTCCTGATTGAAATATAGCCAATATTTGGCAAAAAGAAAGTCGCGACGTCAATCAAATCGATAATGCCGAAGAGTTGTGGCTGCCTCCCGGATTTCTTCAGCGAATTCCTGCTCCACCTCATACCGCTCCTGGTCAAGCTGGGTAAGGGTTTCGGAGTCCGTTTTCTTCCTGGCCCGGTGAGTGGGCATGTGGCTGATTTTGTCATGGACCTGCTGGAATACCCGGAACGGCGGCTTCTCCAGCAACTCCGGCGCCACGTGTTCCAGTAGCCCTTTCAATCGCAGGCAGGCCTCGGAGTATTCAACCTGGTCGGCTTCCACCGCCATGGCGATCACCCGGATACTTTCCACCATCTCGTCCCGGCGCCGGGCCTGGAACTCCTGGGTTTTCTTCTCTCGCAGCCGCTGTTCCGACAGCAAGCGAGATTGCCGCCAGATGTACACCAGAAGCACGCCAATAACCACCAATGCGATGGCGATAAACACCAGTTGAAGGCCTCTGGGCATGATTGCTGTCTCCGTTGTGTCAGTCTGAGCGGGTTCGCCGAAAGGTATGGCGAACTTTGACATCTGCTGTTTGGGCTTTCAACAGAGAATCTTGGCAGGGAGTATAGCGGGGCTAGTAAGATACCGCCCCGGATTGTACCGGGGCGGTGTGTTGCCAGTGCTCAGGCTGCAACCATGGCAGCGCGACGGCGGCGAGCCAGGCCCAGGCCGAGCATGCCCAGACCGAGCAGGGCGATGGAGCCAGGCTCCGGAACGTAGGTCGGGGCCTCACTGTCGTAGAAGGAGAGGTGAGACAGTCCCTGTTCACCCGGAGTAAACCAGGTGCCTTCGGTAACCACCTCGGCCAGGCTCAGGCAGGCCAGGGTGTAGGTGTCACCTGAACAGGTATCGGCATTGGCGTCGTCGATGTACCAGAACAGGTTAAAGCCGTCGCCAGCCTTGGCGGCCCAGTAACGGACACCCGGGTCGTCTTCACCCATGATGTAGCTCCAGCTACCAACGGCATCACCATCAATGATGATTTCACTGCCATCGAAACTGGTGAAGTCACTGTTAAGTTCATCGACATCGCCGTTCGGTTCGTACTTTGCGATGATCGGTGAAATCTGGATGGGCTCACCAGATTCATCGTTCACAAAGATCTGGCAAGCTTCTCCTTTGCCGAAGTAGCCTGAGCAGTCGTTGCCCTCAAAGGAATGCCAGATTAATCCCGCTGAAGCGGGAAGCGCGAACAGGCCGGCAACCAGCGCTGCTGCGGTATAGATAAGGCGTTTCATGATAAATACCTCCAGATTGTCCTTTTCCGGTGAACCGGCTCCACTGCAGCTCGGTGCCCAACGGTCCTTTTGCGACAGTGTCTGTTCTGGAGATTGCATAAAATCTGCCACTTTTTAAGTGACTGATAAATAGCGTGTTATTTTGGGGTGGTTTTCGAGTTTGTAAAAAAGCTGGACGCTTGAACCTCCCGCAACAGCCCCGACCTTGACACGGAGAGGTAGCCCCCTAATATAGCGCGGGTCGTCGGTCGGTTATTTCACGGGCTGCAGCGGTGAACGTCTGCATTTCTTCCACAGGATGCTACCGCGAATCACGTTTTATTTTTTATCAGTAACAAGGTGCATCCATGGCTGTGGCGTTACCGCCTGAGCTGGAAATCAAGCTCAACAAACTCAGCATCAAGAAGCCGTTCATCAATCGGTTACTCGCTGTCATTTTTATGCCCTTCATTGCCCGCAGTGGCCTGAAGGTGAACTACGACCCCAAGAATTTTTACGCCTACCTGCCCAAGAAACGCTTCAATTCCAACTGGTATGGCACCCAGGCGGGGGCAGCCATTCTGGGTAACAGCGAGCTGGCGGCCGGTTGCTATCTGTTCCTGCGAACCGAAGGCGAGTACCGCATGGTCTGTACCCGGCTGGATTATCGCTTCCTGCTGCCAAGTACCGACCCGGTGATCTACAAAGTAGAGCTTGATGAGAACGAGCTGGAAGAGAAAATCGCGGCTGGCGGCAAATTTATGATGGATTTGACCATCAAACTGTACCGGGCCAAATCCAAGTCCACCACCGGCAAGCGCATCGGCTCGGGCCATATCAGCTTCAAAGTCTGGCCGGTGGGAGGCTAACGGTGCCGGCCTCACTGCAGCAGGCGTTTTACCTCGCTTCCTCCTGGCTCTGGTGCATCGGCGCCTTTCTGCCCGTGCTCCTGCTGCGTGACTACGGATGGATCACCCTGACGGCTTTTACCCTCGCCAACGTAATCGGCGCTGCCGCCTTCGGATGGGTGATGACCCGCAACCGCCAGCCAACGTTCCTGGCCAGACACCGGCGGATGCTGCAGGTGTTTTCCCACGTCACGATCGCCTTTCAGCTGTTTTTCGTTGTCTGGCTCAGCGCGCTGGTGGGCTGGTGGCTGCTGCCGGTCATGCTAATGATCGTGGGCCTGTTCTACCGGGCGGATAGCGTGATTGGCTGGGTCGCCGTTGGCCTGTTTGTGCTGTCCATGGCCTTCTTTGGGAGCTACGTGATCGCCGAGCCCCCAATGGCAACGATCACCGCCCAACCGGGCTGGTGGCACACGCTCCTGCCCCTGGTGCTGGGCTTCGCCCTGTCGCCCTACCTGGACCTCACCTTCCACCGTGCCCTGGAACGCAGCCCCAACCCAAGGTTGAGCTTCACCCTGGGCTTTGGCGTGTTCTTCCTCGCGCTGCTGGTGTTCGTATTCGTCTACAGCGGCGGCCTGCAGGCCATGGCGGCCGGTGAGGGTTCGCTGGATGCCTCGTTGCTCTGGCCGGTAATTGCCTTCATCGTGATGCAAACTGCCTTCACCGTCGCCGTGCATTTCAAAGAAGCCCAGCGCCAGCAGCCCAAACCCTGGCGCTCACGCCTGGTGCTCTATGGCGCCTACCTGGCTGGCCTCTGTGTGCTCCTGGGGCTCGGCACAGCGGCCAGAGTGCCCTGGCTGGACCTGCCCATGACCGAATTGCTCTACAAGAGCTTCCTGCTGTTCTACGGTCTGGTGTTCCCGCTCTACCTGCTGCTGGGTAAGCGCCCTGCGTACTTCTGGGGTGCGCTGCTGGTGGCGGTGGTGCCTTATAGTTTGGGCTTTTTGGTTGGTGGGGATGCCCTGGTGGCGCTTAGTGTCAGTATGGTTGTTGTGGGTGGATTTGTGCTGGTGCGGTTTGTTCGACGTAGCGAGCGCATTTCGGGGTAAGCAGACAGAGCGTTAGAGGGTTTGGATTGCCCGGGGAAAGGTTGGGGAAAGGTTCATGCTAACAGGAATGGTGGGCCCAGCTGGACTCGAACCAGCGACCAAAGGATTATGAGTCCTCTGCTCTAACCAACTGAGCTATAGGCCCTTTTTGCGATTTGCCCGGGAGGGCAGAAGCGGGCGCCATTATACCCATGAGTGGGGGCGCCCGCTACTGTGTTCGGCTGCTTAGGTGCTGCCCTGGTCGTCGATGAAGCCGCGCAGGTGATCGGAGCGGGAAGGGTGGCGCAGTTTGCGCAGGGCCTTGGCTTCGATCTGGCGGATGCGCTCACGGGTGACGTCGAACTGTTTGCCGACTTCCTCAAGGGTGTGGTCGGTGTTCATTTCGATGCCAAAGCGCATGCGCAGTACCTTGGATTCGCGCGCGGTCAGGCCGGAGAGCACGGTCCGGGTTGATTCGCGCAGGCCTTCGGCGGTGGCAGAGTCGACCGGCGACAGTGCCTGGATGTCCTCGATGAAATCGCCCAGATGGCTGTCTTCGTCGTCGCCAATCGGGGTTTCCATGGAGATCGGCTCCTTGGCGATCTTCAGTACCTTGCGGATCTTATCTTCCGGCATTTCCATGCGTTCGCCCAGTTCTTCGGGCGTGGGTTCGCGGCCCATTTCCTGAAGCATCTGGCGGGACACGCGGTTGAGCTTGTTGATGGTCTCGATCATGTGTACCGGAATCCGGATGGTTCGGGCCTGGTCCGCGATGGAGCGGGTGATGGCCTGACGGATCCACCAGGTGGCGTAGGTCGAGAACTTGTAGCCACGACGGTATTCGAACTTGTCGACGGCCTTCATCAGACCGATGTTGCCTTCCTGGATCAGATCCAGGAACTGCAAGCCACGGTTGGTGTATTTCTTGGCGATGGAAATTACCAAACGCAGGTTGGCCTCGACCATCTCTTTCTTCGCGCGGCGGGCCTTGGCTTCGCCAATGGAGACGCGGCGGTTGATTTCCTTGATGTCGGCTACATCCAGATCCACTTCCTGCTGGACGTTGTGAATGCGCTTTTGCAGGCGGATGATGTCATCCAGCCGTTCGCCAATCGCTGCTGCGTAGGGCTTTTTCATGCCAGCGATTTCGGGCGCCCACTCCAGATCGGTCTCGTTGCCCGGGAACCACTTTATGAAGTCCTTGCGCGGCATTTTGCACTCGCGCACACAAATTTGCATGATGGTGCGTTCGTTTTCGCGCACGGCATCGTTGGTTGAGCGTACCACGCTAACCAGCTCTTCAAAGGCCTTGTTGGCCAGCTTGAACGGCGCAAAGACTTCGCCCAGTTCGTTCAGGGCGTCCTGGGTTTTCTTGTGGCCCCGGCCATGCTTCTCGAGGACGGCGTCCGCCGCAGCCAGTTTTTCTCTCAGAAGGTCGAAGCGCAGGCGCGTTTCCTCGGGATCCGGGCCGCTTTCCTTCTCTTCTTCGTTTTCGTCGTCATCGCTGTCGTTGTCAGACGCGGTGTCGGTGGCCGTTTCTTCCGGCATGAAGGGCTCGGCGCCGTCCGGGTCAAGGAAGCCGGTGACGATGTCGCTGATGCGGCCTTCGTTTTCGATGATGCGGTCGTAAGCCTGGATAACGGTGCCGACGGTGCCGGGGAAGTGAGCCACGGCGGCCATGACATCGCGGATGCCTTCTTCGATGCGCTTGGCGATAACGATTTCGCCTTCGCGGGTCAGCAGCTCCACGGTGCCCATTTCGCGCATGTACATGCGAACCGGGTCGGTGGTGCGGCCAGCGTCGGTTTCAACGGCGGCGAGCGCGGCGGCGGCTTCAGCGGCAGCGGCTTCGTCGGCGGTGGAATCGCCTTCGGTCATCAACAGGGTATCGGCGTCCGGTGTTTCTTCGCACACCTGGATACCCATGTCGTTAATCATCCGGATGATGTCTTCTACCTGATCCGGATCCGCGATATCTTCCGGCAGGTGGTCGTTTACCTCGGCGTAAGTCAGGTAACCTTGTTCCTTGCCCCTGGCGATGAGGTCTTTCAAACGTGATTTTTGCGAATTGCCTGACATAGACACCCTGTGAACTCGCTTCTATAAGGAAAAAAGTTAAACAGCCATTATAGCTGTCACGTAGTTTTGCTGCCACCAAACGTTTAGATGGTGATCAGTCGCTATGGTTTCAAGTTATAACTGCTCAAATTCGGCTTTTACTGACCGCCGCTGAGCGTTCTCAGCTCTTCCCGTTCCTCGGGGCTGAGTTTTGCCAGGTTCCGGAGCAGGGTTGCCAGTCGTTGCTGGCGCGCGGCTTCTTCGTTCGGGGTGAGCAGTTCCCTGGCTGCTGCCAGGGTGCTGTCCCGAGCCGGGATGTGCTCCAGTCCGTCGAACAGGTTGTAGAACCGGTCGCGGGCCTGTTTATCCAGTGCCAGACCCGACACCAAAGCTTTGCGGGTCTGTATGTTCTTGTCCTGTAGCCATCGGGCCAGTTGGCCGGCCCGGGGCAGTTGTCGAGTCCCCTCGGCCAGGGCGCTGACTTCGCGGGCCAGTTCAGGCGCTTCCAGCAGCGCCAGGCACAAGGTGTTGTCCTTGCTGAGCTTGACCTCCACCCGCTCTTCGGTTGGGCGTTCGGCTCGTTCGCCCCGCCAGCCACGGTATTTTTTGCCGGGGCCGCGATTCTGCCACTGGCCCCCGTTGCCGCACAGCCGTAGCATTTCCTGCCACATGGCGTTGCGCAGGGTGGTGCGCGGCATCTTGTTCAATAGCGGCTCTGCCCGGGCCCTGAGCTCGCTCCGGCCTTCCGGCAGTTGCAGATCGAGCCCCTCGCTCTGCCGGTCGAACAGGTAGCGTGAGAGCGGGGTGGCACTTGCCACGCGCTTCTCAAACGCCTCCGCGCCTTCTTTTCGCACCAGCGTGTCCGGGTCCTCGCCATCCGGCAGCATCAGGAACTGCAGGTGCAGGCCATCGGCCATCAGCTCCAGGGCGTTTTCCATGGCCTTGTCGGCGGCCCGGTAACCGGCCTGGTCGCCATCGAAACAGAATACGATGTGGCGAACGTGTCGGAGCAGGGCCTTCAGGCTGTCCTGGTTGGTGGCGGTGCCCAGTGTTGCCACCGCGTAGTGAATGCCGTGCTGTGCCAGGGCAATCACGTCCATATAACCTTCAACCACCAGCAGCCGGTCCAACTGGCGAATGGCCTGCCGGGCCTCGTGCAGGCCGTAGATCTCCCGGCTCTTGTGAAAGACATCGGACTCCGGGGAGTTGATGTACTTCGCTTTGTCATCGCCCAGGGTGCGGCCGCCAAAGGCGACGGTCTTGCCACGACTGTTCCGGATCGGAAACATGACCCGGTTGCGGAATAAATCCCGAGGGCGACCGTATTTGTTGGAAACGGTGCCGGTTTCGATCAGCGGTGCTTTCAGGTCTTTCGGGGCGGCATCAAACAGTGCCGTTCCGGTGCCCGGTGCAAATCCCAGCTGGTATTGCTGGATAATGGCGTCGTCCAGCCCGCGTTGTTTCAGGTAATCCCGGGCGTAGGTGCCTTGCTGGCTGGCCAGGGCTGAATGGTAATAGCGGCTGGCGAAATCCAGCGCGTCGGTCAGCGTTCTGGCCTGCTGGATGTCCTCCTGGGCAGCGCGATCATAGGGCACTTCCAGTCCGGCCAGCTTGGCCAGTTCTTCCACGGCTTCGGTAAATCCCAGGCCTTCGAATTCACGGACAAAGCTGATGGCGTCGCCGCTGGCCCCGCAGCCAAAGCAATGATAGAAACCTTTGTCGGGACGAACATTGAACGACGGTGTTTTTTCGTCGTGAAACGGGCAGCAGGCCTTGTAGTTGGCGCCAGCTTTTTTCAGGGTGATGCGGGATCCGATCAAGGCCGCCAGATCAGTGCGATCAAGCAGGTCTTCCACGAATCGTTGAGGGATCATTCCGCTCATCTTGGCTCCACATCGCCCAGGTGCCCTGGAAGTCGGCTTTCGCCATAGCCAAAAATGCCGCCGAAGCCAGGCCCCGGCGGCATTTTCAGTATACCGGTAGAGGCGCTGGCCTCTGCCGGTACTCAGTTACTGCGCTAACGCTCGCCTGAACTTAGTACAGACGCTCGAATTTGCGCTGCTCCCGCTGAAGCTTCTTGAGATGACGCTTAACGGCGGCAGCTGCTTTACGCTTGCGAACAGCGGTCGGCTTTTCGTAGTGTTCACGACGACGTACTTCAGACAGTACACCGGCCTTTTCGCAGGAACGCTTGAAGCGACGCAGTGCTACGTCAAACGGTTCATTCTCTTTCACTTTAACAGCTGGCATTCGAAAATCACCTACCTGATAGATTCGGTTTCAATTTGTTCCACCCGGAATGATTCGGGCGGCTCGATTCCTGGTCAGATTGGCTAAAACTCGACCAGCGAATGATTAAGGTCGGCAATGATAGCGGCTGGGCAAGTTCAGGTCAATCATTGTTCAGCGAAACTGACGGAGCCTTTCGGGTTTCTGCTAAAATGCCGACTTTCCATTTCTCAGCCCTCGGACAAGCCCTGACTATGCTGATTCTCGGTATTGAAACCTCCTGCGATGAAACCGGTGTGGCCCTGTTGGATGATGAACAGGGGCTGCTGGCTCACGCTCTCTACAGCCAGGTTGATCTGCACGCGGATTATGGCGGCGTGGTGCCGGAACTGGCTTCACGGGATCACGTGCGCAAGCTGTTGCCCCTGTGTGACCAGGTGCTGGCCGAGGCCGGGAAAACGCGGCAGGACCTTGAAGGTATCGCCTATACCGCCGGCCCCGGCCTGGTGGGCGCCCTGATGGTGGGTGGTTCGGTGGCCCATGCCCTGGGGTTTGCGTTGGGCATTCCCGTGCTGGGAGTTCATCACATGGAGGGGCATCTGCTGGCGCCCATGTTGGAGGACAACCCGCCGGCCTTCCCGTTCGTGGCTTTGCTGGTCTCTGGCGGTCACACCCAACTGGTGCGGGTGGACGGCATTGGTGAATACGAAATGCTGGGTGAATCGGTGGACGATGCCGCCGGTGAAGCCTTCGATAAGACCGCAAAAATGCTGGGGCTGGATTATCCCGGTGGCCCCCGAGTAGCGGCATTGGCGGAAAAAGGTCGGGAAGGGAAGTACCGGTTCCCGCGCCCGATGACTGACCGGCCCGGCCTGGATTTCAGTTTCAGTGGTCTGAAGACGTTTACCCTGAATACCGTGAATGCCGCTAAAGATGAAGGGCAATACGACGACCAGGTGCGAGCAGACATTGCCCTGGCTTTTGAGGCGGCAGTGGTGGATACCCTGACTATCAAGTGTCGTCGGGCGCTGGAGCAGACCGGTTGCAAGCGTTTGGTGATTGCCGGGGGCGTCAGTGCCAACAAACGCCTTCGGGCAGGGCTTGAGAAGATGGCGGACAAACAGAATGCCTCGGTGTTTTACGCCCGCCCGGAATTCTGCACAGATAACGGGGCGATGATTGCCTACGCCGGGGCTCAGCGCCTGAGAGCCGGGCAGCGAGATGGTGAGCGCATTGTGTCGGTGCCACGATGGCCGATGAATACGCTGCCGCCAGTTCATCAGCCCCGAGCCAATGGCCTGGTGGACTAAAGCCCCGTCTCACGCCCCTGGGCCAGGCGAATCAGGTTGTTGCGGTGGCGCACCACGATCAGCAGTGCCAGTAAGCCAAACAGGGGCAGGGTTTCCGGCTCCAGCAGGGCACTGATCACCGGGCCGCTGATGATGGCAATGATCGAGGCCACGGCGGAAATGCGCCAGCGCCACATGATCACCAGCCACAGCGCGGCCATGATCAGCGTGGTTAACGGAGCCAGCGCCAGGCCGGCCCCCAGGGCGGTGGCGACGCCCTTGCCACCCTTGAAGCGGAAGAAAGCCGGGATCATGTGCCCGGTAACCGCGCACAGGGCCACCATGGCCTGCACCAGGATAGAGAAATCGGCTAGGTGCGCCAGCCAGACTGGCACCCACCCCTTGAGGGCATCCAGCCCCAATGTAATGGCGGCCGGCTCCCAGCCGCCCACCCGGTAGACATTGGTGGCACCCGGATTGCCCGATCCCAGTGCCCGGGGGTCGGGCAATTTCAGGTACCGGCAGACCACCACAGCAAACAGCACCGAGCCGAGCAGGTAGGCGGCGATGCAGAGCATGACTATAAGGATCGGGTTGCTGTGTACATCCATGGTCTGTTTGAGGTGGCGCAGACGCCAGCGGGTATTCTGTGAGAAAATCGTGAGCATTAATTGCCACAGGAAGGCCCTACACTAGCCGGTACCTGTGCACTATTCAATCAGCCTTGAGTGTGAGACAGCGGGAGCCCGGTTTGGCAGACAGCGTATTTATTGACGGCCTGGCGGTCGAAACGGTGATTGGCGTTTACGACTGGGAACGGGAAATCACCCAGCGGTTGCTGGTGGACCTGGAGATGGCCTGGGATAACCGGGTGCCAGCCGCCAGTGACGATGTGGCCGATGCCCTGGATTACGCGGCGGTCAGTGAACGGGTGAGTCAGCGCTTGCAGGCCCTGAAGCCAGAACTGCTGGAAACCGCCGCAGAAATACTGGCGCAGATGCTGATGGAGGAGTTTGGTGTGCGCTGGTTGCGCCTGACGCTGAACAAGCCCGGCGCGGTGCCGTCGGCACGGAATGTCGGTATCCGCATTGAGCGGGGCGAGCGTCCGTGAGCCGGGTGTACATCAGCATTGGCAGTAACATCCAGCGCTACCGACATGTGACGGCAGCGCTGGATGCATTGGCGGACTGGTTTGGGGAACTGCTGATATCACCGGTCTACGAGACCGAACCGGTGGGATTTAACGGTTCCAATTTCCTGAATCTGGTGGTTGGTATTGATACCGACTGGCCGGTGGGTGAGTTGAGCCGCCGGTTCAAACAACTGGAGCGGGAGAATGGCCGGCAGGCGAACGCGCGCAAATTCAGCCCGCGTACGCTGGATCTGGATATCCTGACCTATGACGATGCCGCCGGTACCGTTGACGGCGTGTCCTTGCCCCGGGCCGAAATTCTCAAGAACGCTTTCGTGTTGCAGCCCCTGGCGGATATTGCTCCCGATGAGCGGCACCCGGTATGTGGGCAGTCCTACCGCCAGTTGTGGCAGGCGTACGACCAGAAACAGAACCTTTGGCCGGTTGCCTTCAATTGGCAGGGGCAACTCATCTCACGGCCGGTTGGCTGCGCGGAATAGGTTAATGAGGTTGTCGGTGGCGCTGTCGCTATCCGACGCGGCCTGCGCACCGTCCGTCAGGCGGGGCAGAATCTCGTTACCAATCTGCTTGCCCAGCTCCACACCCCACTGATCAAAGCAGTCGATGTCCCAGATCACGCTCTGGACGAACGTGCGATGTTCGTAGAGGGCAATCAACGCGCCCAGCGTCTTGGGTGTGACCTTATCCATTAACAGGATGTTGCTTGGCTGGTTGCCGGGGATGACCTTATGGGGCGCCAGCGTTTCTGCCGCCGCTTCTTCCATGCCGCTGTCCAGTAACTCCTGCTTGGCTTCCGCCCGGGTCTTGCCCGCCATCATGGCGCGGGCCTGGCTCAGGCAGTTGGCAAACAGGTTGGCGTGGTGTTCGTTTACCGGGTTGTGGGACTGCAGCGGGATGATGAAATCCGCCGGTACCAGTCGTGTGCCCTGGTGAATCAGTTGGTGGTAGGCATGTTGTCCATTGGCGCCAACGCCCCCCCAGAGGATCGGCCCGGTGGCGTAATCCACCGGCTGGCCCTCTTGGGTGACCCGCTTGCCATTGCTTTCCATGTCCAGTTGCTGCAGATGGTCGGGCAGGAACTGCAGGTACTCATCGTAGGGCAGTACGGCGTGGGTTTCGGCGCCCCAGAAGTTGTTGTACCAGACGCTGAGCAGGGCCATGAGTACCGGAAGGTTTTGCGCTGTGGGCGCCTCGGCAAAGTGTCGGTCCATGTCATGGGCACCTTCCAGCAAGGCGCGGAAGTGCTCCATCCCGAGCGTCAGCGCGATGGGCAGGCCGATGGCGGACCACAGTGAATAGCGGCCCCCCACCCAGTCCCACATGGGGAAGATGTTGTGTTCATCAATGCCAAAGTGTTTGGCGTCTTTGATGTTGGTGGTGACCGCCAGGAAGTGCCGGGCAATAGCCGCGACGTCGCCACCGTGAGTAAGGAACCACTCCCGTGCCACCAGGCTGTTGCTCAGGGTTTCCTGGGTGCGGAAGGATTTGGATTGCACCAGAAAAAGCGTGGTTTCCGGGTTCAGTTTCTTCAGGGTTTCCTGGATGTCGGTGCCGTCGATGTTGGCCACAAAGTGGCAGTTCATGCCTTCGCGGGCATAGGGCGCCAGTGCTTCGACCACCAATTTGGGGCCCAGGAACGAACCACCAATGCCAATGCTGACAACGTCGGTAAAGGGTTTGTCGCTGTAGCCGGTTCGCTCACCCTGATGCACGGCTTTAACCAGCGTTTCCATGCGTTCCAGGGTGGCCTGGATTTCGGGCACCACATTCTGGCCCTTCACCCGTACCTCGGAGCCCGCCGGCTGGCGCAGGGCGGTATGCAGGGCCGGGCGGTTTTCGGTGGGATTGACGATGTCACCACGAAGCAGGGCTGCGCGACGTTCCGGCAGGCCGCAGGCATCGGCCAGGGCATCCAGTGCCTGGAGCACGTCATCGGTCAGGCGGTTGCGGGAGAAGTCCAGCGTCAGGCCTGCGGCGGATGCCAGGTAGCGCTGCGCACGCTGAGGGTCGCGGTCGAACAGGTTGCGCAGGTTTGTTTGCGCCAATTGGTCCCTGAGTGCGGTCAGCGCCCGCCACTCTGGCCGCTGGGTCAGCCCCTGAAGTGTGTGCGGCATCAGCGTGTCCTTTTTATGATTGTCAGCGGCTGAGCGAAAGGTTGTCGATCAGCCGGGTGGTGCCCAGGAAAGCGGCAACCAGCAGCGTCAGTTCCCGGTCTTCGTCGGTAGCCGGCTTGAGGGTCTGGCTGCTGACAATGTTGAAGTAGTCAGGGCGCAAACCCGCTTCTTCCAGCACGTTCTGTGCTTCCTGCTCCAGTGCCTGAAAATCGGAGCGGCCCTGTTGCAGCTGTTCCGCTACCCGGTTCAGTGTCTGGAAGACGATGGGAGCGGTCGCCCGCTCTTCTTCCGACAGGTAACCGTTGCGCGAGCTCTTGGCCAGGCCGTCTTCTTCACGCACGGTAGGCGCACCCACCACATTGACGGGGATCATCAGGTCGCGGACCATTTTCTTGATCACCGCCAGTTGCTGGAAGTCCTTTTCGCCAAACACGGCCACATCGGGCTGGACCATGTTGAAGAGCATCGCAACCACCGTCGCCACCCCTTCAAAATGCCCGGGGCGGCTGGCACCGCAATGCCCTTCACTCACTTCCGGCACAAGGACCTTGGTCTGGCGTGCCATACCTTCAGGATAGACCTCCTCCACAGACGGCGCGAATACCAGGGTGTTGCCTGCTTCGGCCAGCTTGTCCTGGTCTTCCTGGAGAGTCCGGGGGTACTTGTCCAGGTCTTCGTTGGCACCGAACTGCATGGGGTTCACGAAGATGCTGGTGACCACAACATCCGCCGCTTCGCTGGCCTTACGTACCAGCGAAATGTGGCCCTCGTGGAGGTTGCCCATGGTGGGTACCAGACCGATGGTTTTGCCCTGCTGGCGATAATTGCGCAGGATCGAACGCAGTTCTTTCAGGGAATGTACGGTTCTCATGCCTTGAACGTATGCTCCTCAGCGGGGAATGAGCGCGCTTTCACGGCTTGGGCATAGGCGGCGATGGCCTCCGTAATGGAAGCGGTCTCCGCCAGGAAATTCTTCACAAAGCGCGGCTTTCGGCCCGGGGTCAGCCCCAGCATGTCGTAAACCACCAGGACCTGGCCGTCGGTGTCGGAGCCTGCGCCAATGCCAATCACCGGGGCTTTTACAGCCTGGGTGATGCGGGCAGCCAGGGGCGCCGGCACGCACTCGAGCAGGATAACGTCGGCCCCGGCGGCTTCGAGCTCGCAGGCGTGTTCAATCATCGCCTCGGCGGCTTTTTCATCCCGGCCCTGGACCTTGTAGCCGCCAAACTTGTTCACGAACTGGGGCGTCAGGCCCAGATGGGCACACACCGGCACGCCGCGTTCGCTTAGGGCTTCAATGGTGTCCCGCATCCAGTCGGTGCCTTCGAGCTTGACCATGTGCGCGCCGGCACGCATCAGTTCGGCGGCGTTGTCCAGCGCGTCGGCCACCGTGCCGTACGACATGAACGGCATGTCGGCCATGATCAGCGAGCCCTTGTTGCCCTGGGCCACACAGCGGGTGTGATAGACCATGTCGTCCATGGTGACGGGGATGGTGCTGTCCTGGCCCTGGAGGACCATGCCCAGCGAGTCACCAATCAGGATTACGTCGACGCCCGCTTCACTGACTACCTGTGCGAAGGTGGAGTCGTAGGAGGTAAGAGCGGAAAAGGCTTCGCCCTTCTGCTTGTATTCCCTCAGGGTATTGATGGTAACTGCCATAAGATCCTTGCCTTTTGGGTGGATGGGGCGTCGTTGCCGGGATGGCCGGCGGTTATGAGGCCCCTAGATTAATACCCGGTCTGGGAGGAAACAAGAGCGTGGCCGAGGCATGAATGACTGTTCAGCTGCGAGCCAGCGGCGGCAGCTTGCGCAAGCCATTGTCTGGGCATTGGCCTCGCAACTCACTGACGGCCTCCCCGGTTGGCAGCGTGAGATCCGGCGTCAGGTCCAGCAGCGGTTGCAGGGCAAAATCCCGGTTGGCCAGCTCGGCATGGGGTACGGTCAGGCGTTCATCCTGGATGCAGTCATTGCCGAACACCAGGATGTCCAGATCCAGGGTGCGCGGTCCCCAATGCTGGAGGCGTTCCCGGCCATGGGCCTGTTCGATGTGTTGCAGGTGGTCCAGCAACTGGTGGGCCGTCAATGTGGTGACAAGGTGGACGGCGCCGTTGATAAAGTCCGGCTGGTCCTGCGGGCCCACGGGCCGGCTGGCGTAGAACGGCGACTGCGCCATCAGGGTGGTTTGAGGCAGCATGGCCAGCTCGCTGATGGCCCGGGCGAGTTGTGCGGCTGGGTCCGCCAGATTACTGCCCAGGCCAATGTAGGCGTCAGTGCTCATTGCTGCGGCCGTTTATGGGATGGCTTGCGTTTCTTGCGTTTCTTGCGCGGGGCACTGGTGCCCAGCTGGGCGATCATTTTGGACTGCCCGGATTCGTCGGCATTCTGGAAGTCTGTCCACCACTGGCCGAGGCCGGGTTCAATTTCACCAGCTGATTCGCGTACCAGCAGGAAATCGTAGGCGGCGCGGAAACGTGGGTGGGTGAGGGTACCGAACGCGCGCTTGCCCTGACGCCGTGGCAGTCGCATCTGGAGCTCCCAGATTTCCTTCATGGGTCCGGAGAAACGCTTGGGAATGGCGGTGGAGTGCACCTGCTCGCCAATCACGCGGGCGATAGCGCCATGTAGCGCCGGTTGTACCGGGTCGCCGTGATCCTGTCGCCGGCGCCATTCCGCCTGGAGGGCAGGCCATAGCATGGCGGCGAACATGAAGTAGGGGGTAACGGATTTGCCGCGAGCAATGCGGGCATCGGTATTGCGAAGGGCCTGGCGGATCAATTCATCCGATTCGCCGGCATCAATGGCCGCAGCGGTTTCCGGGAACAGTGGCGCCAGCAGATTGTATTCCCGCAGCAGGTCATAAGTAACCTCCCCATGCCCGGCAGAGAGGAGTTTCAGCACCTCATCAAACAGTCGGGCCGGGGGAATGTTTGTCAGCAGCGGCGCCATCTCCCGGATCGGCGCCCGGGTCTCGGGCTCAATCTCAAAGTCCAGTTTGCCGGCGAATCGAATCGCCCTGAGCATGCGCACCGGATCTTCGCGGTAACGGGTTTCCGGGTCGCCAATCAGGCGAATCAAACCGTTTTTAAGATCCTGCACGCCGTTGGCGTAATCAATAACGGTGAAGTCCCGAATGCAGTAGTACAGCGCATTGATGGTGAAATCACGACGCAGCGCATCCTCTTCCTGGGAACCGTATACGTTGTCTCTCAGAAGTTGCCCGTGTTCGGACGTCTTGTGTTCGTGATCGCTTACTTCGTCATCCACGTCCTTTGCGTTGCCCCGGAAGGTGGTGACTTCGATCACTTCCCGTCCGAAAATCACGTGCACAATCCGGAACCGGCGGCCAATCAGGCGGGAGTTGCGGAACAGGTCGTGCACTTCTTCGGGGGTGGCGTTGGTGGCAATGTCAAAGTCCTTGGGCTTGCCACCCAGAAGGATGTCCCGTACGCCGCCGCCCACCAGGTAGGCTTCATACCCGGCTTTATTGAGGCGATGCAGCACTTTCTTGGCCGGCTCGCTGATCATCGAGCGAGAGACATTGTGCTGATCTCGCGGGATCTCCTGCCGCTGGTATTGTCTGGCTTTCTTCTTACCGTTACCGGGCATGAATGAGCGGATTCTTTCTACAAGTCGATTTGGCATGGAAGTCCGTGATTGCTCTGAGCAAAACGGGAAGTTTACCGGTTTGGACAGGATTTGCCCATGTCTGGAAGGTTTCGGTCACGGAATCGGGCGCCACAGGCGGGAAAATGGAAGGACTGATAATTAAAAGGCGGGTCCGCTTTCGCGAACCCGCCCTGGAATGGTTGCCGATCTGCATTGTTCTTGTTTTTGCCGGGTTTTTTGTTGTTGTTCCCGTTATTTGCCCTTTCCGGGCATTAAGCAGTGCAAACGGAAAGCTTTGAATACGCAGAGTGATCAGTAGCAGGGTGCAAGCTTAGGATTAATGTAGCGCTGCCTTCAGGCATTTATTTTTCTCTACACTGTCCACTTGCAACCGCCGTGGGATCACTAAAAAGCATAGTACCCAAAACGCTCAGTTCGCTTACGCCCTATTTTTGTTTTTGTTACCGGGCGCTCGGTGCAGCTTTTTGTTTTTATTGTGTCGCTGCGTTGTCACTGTTGTTTTTGTTGTTGTGCGCTTAATAGTTTGCAGAGCGTGTGCCAGTTTTTATAAATCGTTAAAAATCAGTGATTTAATATTTTCGTTGGGGTAAGTGTTACCCCGTACACGAGGGGATGTGTTACTGGTGGGCCGGTGTTACCGGAGGAGTTGTTACCGTGAGGAACAGGCGGGTAACAGTGGGCGGGAGCCGTCTGGTCAGCTCCCGCTATTGCCTGATGTTTTTTTTCGGGGAATACCGAGCCGCTGCCGGCGTTCCCAGAGCGATTTCCGGCTGATGCCCAGTTTGTGGGCCAATTCGGTTTCGCTCATCCGGTCCTGGTTCTCCAGGACGTAGTGCTGGAAATAATCTTCCAGTGACAGGTCGTTTGCCGGTTCCGGGGTGGCTGGCGACGTGGCTTCGTTACCACCTTCGACGAGAGTTTCCGGAATAAACTCGTCGTCCGGTTCGCTGTCCAGGTCCAGGACGGCCGGGGTGATGACATCGCTGTCTGCCAGGATGGAGGCCCGTTCAATGGCATTTTCCAGCTCCCGCACGTTGCCCGGCCAGGGGTAACGTTCCAGCAGTTGCATGGCTTCAGGGCTGAGATTGAGTGTGGGCCGCTCCAGTTTGTCCGCCTGTTGTTGCAGGAAGCGCTGTGCCAGGCCAAGGATGTCGGCCCGCCGCTCACGCAGTGGCGGGATGCGAATCTGCATCACATTCAGTCGGTAATAGAGGTCTTCCCGGAACTCGCCGGTGCGGGTCATGGCCTTCAGGTTGCGGTGGGTGGCCGCAATCATGCGCACGTTTACCTTCCGGCTCTGGGTGGAGCCGACCCGTCGAATCTCGCTTTCCTGCAACACCCGCAGCAGGCGCGCCTGGGCTTCGGCAGGGAGTTCACCGATCTCGTCCAGGAACAGGCTGCCGCCATCGGCGGCTTCAATCAGCCCGGTGCGGGCCGATACGGCGCCGGTGAACGAGCCTTTCTCATGGCCGAACAGTTCCGACTCGATCAGGCTCTCCGGAATGGCCGCGCAGTTCACCGAGATTAACGGTTTGTTGGCCCTGGGGCTGAGCAGGTGCAGGGCGCGTGCGGCCAGCTCTTTCCCGGTTCCGGATTCGCCCTGAATGAGTACCGTGGATTCGGTCGGTGCCACCTTGCGAATCAGGGTGAAGACTTTCTGCATGGCTTCGCATTGGCCATACATGATGCCCGACGGGTCGTTCTGCTGGCTGTTCGCCGCGCCGGTATTGCTGGTTTCGGTTGCGGCCGGGGTGTCTCCGGTCTTGCGCGCGAGGATGCTTTCCACCGCCGCAAGCATTTCGTCGTGGTCAAACGGCTTGGCGATGTAATCCACCGCACCCATCTTCATGGAATCGACTGCCGAGCGCAGGCTGGCGTAACTTGTCATGATCAGCACGGGGGTGTTGGGCGCCCGGTTGATCATTTCCGTACCGGCGGCGCCCGGTAGTCGCAGGTCGGTGATGATCAGATCAAAGTTCTCCGGCTCCTGTTCTTCCGCAGCTTCCACTGAGACGGCGTCAGCGACCTCATAACCGGCATGTTGCAGTAATTTGCGCACGGCTGAGCGAATGATGTCTTCGTCTTCAACAATCAGAATGCGGGGCATAGGGCGTTCAGGACCTTTCGTTCGGGCTGCTGTTACCGGTATCGGCTTCAGGTTCGCAGGCTGGCAGGCGGAGCCTTACGCAGGTGCCCCGCCCGGTAACGGTGTCGGCGGGGCTTTCAACCTGAATGTGGCCGTAGTGCTCTTCAACAATACTGTAGACCAATGACAGACCAAGCCCCGTTCCCTTGTTGGGTGGCTTGGTGGTGTAGAACGGCTCAAACACATGCTCAAGCTGCTCGGCCGGGATGCCTGAGCCGTCATCAATGACTTCGATAATAGCGGAGTAGCCGTCACTGTTTCCACTGATCCGTACGTTGCTGCCTTCCGGTGATGCATCCCGGGAATTGGCCAGCAGGTTCACGAACACCTGAACCAGGCGCTGCTCGTCGCCCATGATGTACAGGTCTTCCGGGCATTCGTTCAGGAAGTGGATGCCCATGCCCTTGTCGCTCAGGGACAGCAGGTTGATGGATTCAGCCACGCACCGGTACAGGCTCACCGGTTCATAGCGGTTGGCCTGGGCATGGTTGCCGGTGCGGGCAAAGTTCATCAGCGATTGCAGGATGTTGGACACCCGCCGGGTCTGCTGCTGGATCTGGTCGGCCGTTTCCAGGATGGCAGGGTCGGTGGTCTCGAATTTCAGGTTTTGTGCCAGCGATGAGATGCCGGTCACCGGGTTGCCAATTTCGTGGGCCACCCCGGCCGCCAGCCGGCCGACGGAAGCCAGTCGCTCACTGTGGATCAGCTCGTCCTCCAGCAGGCGGGTTTCGGTCTGGTCCTCCACCAGAATGATGGAGCCGCCTTCCGGGTGGTCCGGGCCGCTGAGGGCCGCCTTGTGCAGGTTCAACCAGTGGGGCTTGCCTCGCAGGTCCAGCCGGTGTTTATGCCGGTGCAGGTCATCGCCGCTGTTGAAGTCTTCCAGCAGCAGGTACCAGTGCTCCGGAAGGGCCTGCAGACGGGCACCCACGACTTCATCAGCAGGAATGCCGGTGAGCTCTTCCATGGCATGATTCCACATCAGGATCTCGCCATCATCGCCCACCGAACAGGCGGGAATGGGCAGGTTCTGCAGGGTTTGGCGGTAATGTCGGCGCAGGTTGTCCAGCTCCCCGGCAAGGCCGGTGAGTTTGTTCTGATAGTCCCCCAGCGCCCGTTCCACGTAACGGATATCCTGACCGGTATGCTCGGAGGTCACCGGCTTGAAGCCCAGGTGGCGCTTGACGATATCCCGTGCAATGGACGGCCCCAGCAGGCCGGACAGGTTGACTTCAATCTGGTCTCGAAGCCGGCGCAACTGGTAGGGGCGAAACTCGACGGCAGGCAGTCGAAGTTGCGACAAGGCGCGCTCTACTTCCCGGCGGGCAACGTGATTGCCAAGCGGGTCGGTCAGCTGCTGAATGAATTCATTGGAGGAGGTGGCCTCCAGCTCCCGTCGTTGAGGCCGTGACAGGGCGCCGATGGAGCAGGATTGGGCGGCGCTGGCCTCTTCCGGCGAAGTTTTGCTGAACAGGGAAACCAGGATGAATACGCTGGCGTTGATGGCCAGGCTGAAGAACGTGGACAGGTGCCAGTCATCCTCGGATGGGCTGACCGGTAATTGCATGGCCTGGAGCAGGTCGGCGGTGTAGGAGAAGGGCAGAACCATGGTGACAACCCAGATCGCCAGACCGGTCAGCAATCCGGCAATCAAGCCACGGCGGTTGCCCTGACGCCAGTAAATCACGCCCAGGGCGCCAGGCAGCAATTGCAGGGTGCCGGTGAGCGAGATCGCGGCGAGGATCTGCAAATCCAGGTACCGGCCCACCAGTTCATGGAACAGCAGGGCCAGGAACAGGATGATCGCAATCAGCAGGCGCTTGAGCCACTGCAGCCAACGGTAGATGTCCGCCTGGTCGCGGGGCGTCTTCAGGGGCAGTACCACATGGTTCAGCATCATGCCGGACAGGGCGAGGGTGCTGACGATCATCAGACCGCTGCCGGCAGACAGGCCCGCGATGTAAAGAAACAGCGATAACTGAGGGACTGATAATGCCTGGCCAATGCCTATGGCAAACAAGGCCGGTGAGGTGTCAACGGCCAGCGCCTGGCCACCCCATGCTACCAGGGGCACGGGCAGGCCGATCAGAAGCAGATAAAGAGGGAAGCCCCAGCTGGCTTTCGTCAGTGCCCCCGGCGACGGGTTCTCGGCAAAGATCATGTGGTACATGTGGGGCAGCACGAGCGCCGAGGCAAAGGACATGACGGCCAGTGCCCGCCAGCTGCCGTTGTTGCCCGGGTCGATGGAGGGCTCAAAGGTGAACCAGCTCTGCAGGCCGCCAAACCCGCCAAGAACCGAGAATACAATAACCACACCCAGCACCAGCATGGCGATGATCTTGACGACCGAGTCGAACGCGATTGCCAGCACCAGGCCTTCGTGGCTGCCGGCATTCTGTCGTTGGCGAGCACCGAACAGGATCGTGAACATGACCACCGTCAGGCTGAACATGAAGGCGATTAGCTTCGGGGAGGTTTCCGGCGCCAGAAGGCTGGCGGACAGGGTTACAGCCTGGATCTGCATGCTCAGCAACGCCAGGATCGTCGCCCCGGAACATAGGGTCACCAGGGTGCCCGCCCATTGGCTGCGGTAGCGATACGCAAACAGGTCGGCCAGGGAAGTCAACTGGTGGGTCCGGCTGATCCGCAGAATCGGGTTCAGCAGCACCGGCGCCAACAGGAAGGCGATACTGATGCCCAGGTAATAGGCGACGAAATCGTATCCGGACTCCATTGCCATGCCCACGGCACCGTAGATGGCCCATATGCCGGTGAATACCCCGAGGCTCAGGGTGTAGACCAGCGGATGGCGGACCCAGGCCCGTAGCCGGGCGGTCTGTTCGGTGGTCCAGGCGATGCCGAACAGTAGTGCCAGGTAAGCAAAGCTGGCCAGCAAGAGGCCGGTGGCGTTAAGTGTCATAAGGGGGATGCCCGGAAGTCAGGGGAATGTGGTCCCGTCGCCAGTGAGCCTGGCCCCAGGCCAGAACGTCTTCGACGGTACCCTCGACCAGCGCCGCTGGCGGCTGCTGACCAAGAGCAGTGAGTGCGTCTACCAGGTTGCCGACTGGTCGGCTGTCGTTCAGCGCTGGGGCGTGGGTCTGTTTGCTGAGTTTCTGGCCCTCGGCATTCACAATCACCGGAATGTGGAGCCAGTGCGGCGGCTGGGCGCCAAAGGCCTGGTAAATCTGTTGTTGTTGGGCCGTTAGTGGCAACAGGTCCGAGCCCCGGACCACATGGGTGATGGCCTGGTCAATATCATCCACGACCACCGCCAACTGGTAAGCGTAAAAACCTTCCTTGCGTTGCAGGACCGGATCGTCCAGTTCTGCCCGCACTGCCTGTTGTTGCGGGCCCAGCAGTTCGTCCGGCCAGTGGCAATCGAGGTCTTCGAGGGCGAACCGCACCGCGCAAGGGGAGGTGACAGGCGCTGATGTGCCGTTTCTGCAATGGGACAGGTGGTAACCGCCGTTGGCTTTTAACTGTTTGCGGGAGCATTGGCACCGGTACGCCTTGCCCTGTGCGAGCAGCTGCTCGATGGCTGCCTGGTACGCGTCATGGCGGTGCGACTGGTAACGAATGGGCTCGTCAGAGTGCAGGCCGTGGCAGGCCAGGGAATGCAGGATCTCGCCGGTGGCTTCCGGGGGCTCCCGCAGGGGGTCAAGGTCTTCGATGCGAACGAGCCAGTCGCCGCCGGCCCTACGGGCCTCCAGCCAGCTGGCCAGGGCGGTCACCAGGGAGCCGAAATGCAACGGTCCTGTGGGAGAGGGGGCGAAACGCCCGCGGTACCGTGGTTGCTCCATAGAAACTCAATAAGCCGGCCAGTGGGACGGCCGGCTTTCGGTGTGCCGGGGATCAGATGCCGGTCTGGCGCTCGCGGATCTCCGCCAGGGTTTTGCAATCGATGCACAGGGTGGCCGTGGGGCGGGCCTCAAGGCGACGGATGCCGATTTCCACGCCGCACTGGTCGCAGAAGCCGTAGTCGTCCTTGTCGATGCGGTCGATGGTCTTGTCGATTTTCTTGATCAGTTTACGCTCACGGTCACGGGTCCGCAGTTCCAGGCTGAACTCCTCTTCCTGGGTTGCGCGATCACTGGGATCGGCGTAGTTTGCCGCATCTTCCTGCATGTGGTGCATGGTGCGGTCAACTTCTTCCATGAGCTCCTGCTTCCACTTCATCAGCAGGTCTTTAAAGTGCTGGAGCATCTCCGCACTCATGTATTCTTCACCCGCCTTCATTTCATAGGGGGTGAAATCAGTAAAACGTTCGCGTGGATGTTCTGCGGTATTTGCCATATAACCGGCCTCTTGTTTTGTACTTCACAAGAACGCTTTGCTTCCGCCGCGCCAGTGCGCGGTTAACCCTGAATAAAGCATTCATCCTGAAACGGGAATTGGCGGAAAATAGCAGATAAGTTGCGAGGGTGCCAGCTTTGTGGCACTGACTTTTAGTGGAGAGGGTATGAAGTTTCCGGAACCATTGCTGGAGGGGCGGCTGACTCGTCGCTACAAACGTTTTCTGGCCGATGTACGGCTGATGGACCAGGAGGAGGTGACGGCCCACTGCCCGAATACCGGCTCTATGCTGGGTTGCCAGCCGGAGAACGCTCGGGTCTGGCTGAGCCAGAGCGATAACCCCAAGCGCAAGCTGAAATACACGTGGGAATTGGTGGAAACCGCTCCAGGCCAGCTGGCGTGCGTGAATACCGCCCGCCCCAACGCCCAGGCCCGGGCAGCGATTGAAGCGGGCGTGGTGTCTGAACTGACCGGTTATTCACAATGCCGTGGTGAGGTGCGCTACGGCGAGGAAAAAAGTCGCATCGACTTGCTGCTTTCCGGCCACGATTTCCGGCCCGACGCCTGGGTTGAGGTGAAAAACGTGACGCTTTCAGAAAACGGCCAGGGCTTCTTCCCCGATGCCGTCACCCAGCGGGGCCAAAAACACCTGCGGGAACTGATGGCGCAAGTGGCCAGGGGCGACCGGGCAGTGTTGTTTTTTGTGGTGAATCACACTGGTATCCGGGAAGTTCGGCCAGCGGACCATATTGATGCCCGTTATGGGCAATTGTTGCGGGAGGCCAGTGCCGCTGGTGTGGAGGTGCTGGCTTACCGGGCGGCTCTGGCTGCTGAAGACGGCAACCCTTCCGGACGGCTGGATTTGTTCGAGGCGGTCCCGGTTTGCCTGGAGTGTGCCTGGAGCCCTGAAGGTAAGGAGTGATGCCATCCCGCCCAACCACAGGCCGGGTGGCATCGGTCGTGGTCTGGCCCGTTATTTCGGCAGAATGGTGTAGCGCATCCGGGTGCCGTGATTCAGGGACATGACGATTTCGTCCGCTTCCAGGCGGTGCGGAAAATAGCAGCCAGAGATTTTGGCACTGGCAATGCTGACCCCTTCCATGCGGGAACGGGAAAAATCGATGCCGCGCAGATCGGCGCCCCGGAAATAGGCGTGGCGGAAGTCCAGCCCCGTGGCATCCAGCCCCCTCAGGTCGAGCCCGCGGAAATCGCCGTGGGCAAAGCTGGGCAGTTCGCTGAGCCCGGCTTTCTGCTGGTTGAAGGTTTTTACGTCTTCGCTTCTCAGCACTTCGTAAAGTGGGTGATCGATTTTGTGCAGTTCGTGCTCTTGAAACTCTTCCATTGTCTGCTCCATGCAGGGCCGTCACATCCCCGAGTTTAGTTGTTTTATGGGTTACAAACCCAGATGCCGCCGGATTCGGTCTGCCACCGCTTCGGCAACGTGCTCCTGGTCTGTGTGCAGGTGAATGGTATGGCTTCTTTCCTCCGCTGATAGCGGCTCAAACCAGCTCTGCTGGGCGTCCAGAAGCTCTTCGGTGGCCTCCGAGGCATCCCCTTTGCGTTCGCGGACCCACTGGCGACGGAGTACTTCGGGCGCTTCGCAATGCACTAGCAGGAAGGGAACGCCCTGGTCCTCGGCAACGCCCGCGAAAAGGGCCCGTTCTTCGTGTTTCAGACAGGCGGCGTCAATAATGACCGACAGGCCGCTGGCCAACAGCTCGGAGGCGTGATCGGCCAGCGACTGGTAGGTCTTTTGGGTCGCTTCCGGGCTATACAGGTCGGTGCCGAGCCCGGATTTACTGTCTGCCAGCGGCGCCAGACCATGCAGGCGCTTGCGCTCAACGTCCGAGCGCAGACGAATGAGGTCCAGTTTCTGGGCCATGGCGGCGCTCACGCAGGTCTTGCCACTGGCTGACAGGCCGGTGGTGGCCAGCAGGTAGCAGTTGGGAATGGCTTCGCAATCGTCCGCCAACTGGGCGTAGTTGCGGTAGCTCTGCATCAGCTTCGCCTTATCGTCCTCGCTCAGGCCCGGGTTACCCATGGTGAACAGGGCAATCTTGCCTCTGACCAACGCCCGGTAGGCCTTGTACAGCGGCAGCAGTGACAGGCCTTCGAAGTCACCGCGATATTCCAGGTAGGTGTTGAGCACCAGGTTGGCCAGTTCCGGTTCCTTACGGGATTCCAGGTCCATCAGCAGGAAGGCCAGGTCATTGATGACATCGATCCAGCGAAACGGTTCGTTGAATTCGATGCAGTCGAACACCGTGACCTGGTCTTCAAAAACGGTGATGTTGGCCAGGTGCAGGTCGCCATGGCACTCCCGCACCAGGCCGTTGGCTCGGCGGCTGGCAATCAGGTCGCGTTGGCGCTCGAACGTGGTGCGGGTCCATTCTTCCAGGTTGTCCAGCTGCTTGAGCAGGGCCGGATCGTCCAGCAACGGCCGGATCTGGTCGAAATTCTCCTGCATGGCCGCGTAGACCGACTCCGGCGTGCCCAGGGGCTTGTCGTCCGGGATCGATGGCAGGCTGTCATGGAACTGGGCCACCTGGCGCGCCAGGCTTGTCAGTAGCTCCGGCGGCAGGTCACCGCGTTCCTGGCGCTTGTCGAACAGCTCATCCTGATTGAACTGGCGCATGCGAACCGCGTATTCAAACGCTTCGCCAGAGCCACCCAGGCAGGGTTTTTCCGGTGTGCCGGTAATCGGCAGCACTTCCAGGTACAGGTTCGGCGCCAGGCGGCGGTTCAGGCGCAGTTCTTCTTCGCAGAAATGCTTACGGCGCTCCAGGGTGGAGAAATCCAGGAAACCGAAATCCATGGGCTTCTTGATCTTATAGGCGTAGTCGCCGGTCAGGATAACCTGCGAAATATGGGTCTCGATGACCCGGAATTCATTCACCGGGTGGTCGTACAGTGCAGGGTCCTGCAGGGCCTGAATCAGTGTGTTTTCCGCGTTGGCGCTCACTCGTGTGCTCCTGGTTCACTGAACCTGTTGATTTTTATCGGCCTACTATAACGGGGTGATTACAGAAATAACACACAACAGACCTGCCGTTGCGGCTGCCCGGTTCGATATAATCGCGCCATGACTCGATCTCGCTCCTCTCGCAAGAAAACCATGGGCCGCAGTCTGCTGCGAATTCTGTTCCGCGTTGGCCTTCTGGCGACGTTCCTTCTGGCCGGCTGGGTGGTCTATCTGGACGCCCAGGTCACTGACCGTTTTGAGGGGCGCCGTTTTGAAGTACCTTCCCGAGTGTACGCCCGCCCGCTGGAGCTCTATGACGGCGCCAGCGTCAGTGCCGCAGGTTTAACCCGTGAGCTGGAACTGGCGGGTTATCGGCGCGGCAGTGGTAACCGGCCCGGCTACTACCAGCGCAATGGCCAGCGCTTTGTGATTCATACCCGGGGCTTTCTGTTTCCTGACGGGGAGGAGCCGGCCCGGCAGTTGTCCCTCCGGGTGTCCGGTGATCAGGTCAGCGGGTTTTCGGTGGTAAGCGGGCCGTCTTCAGCAATCGTTCGCCTGGAACCAGCCCGGATCGGCGGCATTTACCCGGCGCACCGGGAAGATCGGGTGCTGGTCCAGTTGGCGGATGTTCCCCAGCCGTTGATTGATGGCTTGCTGGCGGTAGAAGACCAGAACTTCTATGAACACATCGGCATCGCGCCACTATCGATAGCCCGTGCCTTTGTCGCCAATATCAAGGCCGGGCGCATTGTCCAGGGCGGCAGCACGCTGACCCAGCAGCTGGTGAAGAATTTTTTCCTGACCCGGGATCAAACGCTGGTGCGCAAGGCCAACGAGGCACTGATGTCGCTGCTGCTGGAATTCCATTACAGCAAGGACGACATCCTGGAGACCTATTTAAACGAGGTGTACCTGGGGCAGGCAGGCAACCGGAGCATCAACGGCTTTGGCCTGGCCAGCCAGTTCTATTTTGGCGAGCGGCTGAAGAACCTGGAGCTGCACCAGATGGCCCTGCTGGTGGGCATGGTGAAAGGCCCCAGTTATTACAACCCGCGCCGGCATCCGGAGCGGGCAATGGCCCGCCGCAATCTGGTGCTGAGGGAAATGGCCGAGGCCGGATTGCTGGATGCCCGTCAGGCCGATCAGGCGCAAAACCGGGCGCTGGATATCAGTGCCCAGCCCTCCTACAACGACAACCTGTACCCGGCCTATATTGATCTGGTGCGTCGGCATCTGGCGCGGGATTATCGGGACGAGGATCTGCGTAGCGAAGGCCTGAGAATCTTCACCACCCTGGACCCGGCCATCCAGCAGGCCTCGGAAACCGCTGTTCGTGACACCCTGCCCAAACTGGTGGGCAGCGAGCACCTGGAAGGGGCGCTCGTGGTGACTGGCAAGGACAGTGGCGAAGTGTTGGCCCTGGTGGGGGGCAAGGACCCCCAGTTTGCCGGATTCAATCGGGCGCTGGATGCTCGTCGTCCCATCGGCTCGCTGGTCAAACCTTTTGTGTACCTGACCGCCCTGAAGCAACCGGAGCGCTACACGCTGATCACACCGCTTCAGGATAAAGGCTTTGTGCTGGAATTTGATGATGGTCGGCGCTGGCAGCCCAGCAATTACGATGAAGAGGAGCGTGGTGAGGTACCCCTGCATCGGGCATTGTCGCATTCGTTGAACCTGCCAACGGTGCGCGTGGGCCTGGACGTGGGCATTCCGGCGGTGCAGGATACCCTGCGCGCGTTTGGCGCGCCGACCCCGATCCCCAGTTACCCGTCGGTTTTGCTGGGCAGCCTGTCCCTGACACCGGTCGAGGTGGCCCAGATATACCAGGGCCTCGCCACCTCCGGTTTCAATACGCCGCTTCGGAGTATTCGCGAGGTGACCGATGCCAATAATCAGCCACTGTCCCGGTACAGCCTGAAGGTGGAGCAAGTGGCCGATAATGGCGCGGTGCACCTGGTGCAATACGCCATGCAGGAAGCCATGCGCGAGGGCACTGGCCGCTCGGCCTATAACTGGCTGCCGGAGCAGTTGAGCCTGGCGGGCAAAACCGGCACTACCGATGATGGCCGCGATGCCTGGTTTGCGGGTTTCAGTGGCGACCTGCTGGCGGTGGCCTGGGTTGGCCGGGACGATAACCGGGGTACGGCCCTGACGGGTGCCTCGGGGGCATTGCCCGTCTGGTCTGAGATGATGGCGCGTGTCCCGCAATATGGCTTTTCGCCGGTGGTGCCCGATGGTGTTCAGTACCAGTGGGTGAATGTCGGAAAGCAGGCGTTGACCGAAGAGCATTGCCCGGACGCCCGGTTCATGCCGTTCATTATCGGTAGTGAGCCTGAGGATATTTACGATTGTGGCGGCGCTGTTGGCCGCCAGATACGCAGCTGGTTTGAAGGATTGTTTAATGAATAAACGTGTTGTTGCCCGTCTTGGTGCCCTGTTCATCATGCTGGCCCTGACAGGCTGTGCCTCCCGAATGGGCGGTGAATCCATTTACGTGCCCATGGGCGGCGAAGACCGGACCCAGGACGCGCCAGCACCACCACAAACGTCCGAGCCAGCGCCCGAAGAACCTCAGGTGTGGCGCAAGAGCGAACAACCAGAAACGACCGAACCGGAAACCCGTACCCCCAGTTACCGGGAATCCGGTGATCAATTGCCTGCGGCTGCCCTGGCGCTGATTCGTGACGCGGACCAGTACCTGCAGCGTGGCGATGCCGCCAGTGCCTTGTCGCGGCTGGAACGCGCCCAGCGTATCGCACCACGGTCGCCGGAAGTGTATCTCAAGCTTGCACAGGCATATGTGCAGAAGGGCAACCTGGGTTCGGCTGAGCAGTTCACGCTCAAGGGGTTGTCGCTGGCGGGCAGTAATTCGCGGGTTCAGCAGGCGGGTTGGTTACTGTTGGCGGATATTCGGCGGGCCCGAGGTAATGTGGCGGGCGCTGCCCAGGCGGAAGAACGGGCGGCAGCGCTCTAGTTCAAAACTGTCGATACCATCCCGGGGAGGGCCTTCCGCCCTGCCACGGGTTGGTATTCGGCAATCGTTTACAGGGTCGCCATGACCTTTTTAGCTGCAGCAATCGTGTGATCAATATCTTCGTCGGACAGAGCCGCCGACACAAAACCAGCCTCAAACGCTGACGGGGCCAGGTAGACGCCTTCTTTCAGCATGCCCTGGAAGAAGTGCTTGAAGCGTTCGGCGTCGCAGTCCATGACCTGGTCAAAACGGCTGACGCTTTCTGCCTCAGTGAAGAACAGGCCAAACATCGCGCCGGCGCTCTGCACGGTCAGCGGGATGCCTGCCTCATCGGCCGCCTGCTTCAGGCCTTCGGTCAGGCGCTGTACTTTCGCCGAGAGTTTATCGTGGAAACCCGGCTCCGAGATGGCGTTCAGGGTGGTGAGACCAGCGGTCATGGCCAGCGGGTTGCCGCTCAGCGTGCCGGCCTGGTACACCGGGCCCAGGGGCGAGATGTACTCCATGATCTCCCGCTTGCCGCCGAAGGCGCCCACCGGCAGGCCGCCGCCGATGACCTTGCCCAGGGCGGTCAGGTCCGGGGTGACGCCGTAGAAGCCCTGGGCGCCGCCCAGAGATACCCGGAAGCCGGTCATCACTTCGTCGAAGATCAATACCGAGCCGTGCTCGTCACAGACTTCGCGCAGGCCTTCCAGGAAGCCTGGTGCGGGTGGAATGCAGTTCATGTTGCCGGCCACCGGCTCCACGATGATGGCCGCGACCTGGTCTCCGATTTCCTTGAACGTTTCACGGACACCGTCGATGTCGTTGAAGTTCAGGGTAATGGTGTGTTCGGCCAGGCTGGCGGGAATGCCCGGAGAGTTGGGCACGCCCAGGGTCAAGGCGCCGGAGCCGGCCTTGACCAACAGCGAGTCCACATGGCCGTGGTAGCAGCCCTCGAATTTCACGATCTTGTCCCGGCCGGTATAGCCGCGCGCCAGGCGGATGGCGCTCATGGTGGCCTCGGTGCCGGAATTCACCATGCGCACCAGGTCGATGGACGGCACCAGTTCGCAGACTTTTTTGGCCATCTCGGTTTCCAACGCGGTGGGCGCGCCATAGCCAATGCCAAGATCCACCTGCGCGTGCAGGGCGTTTTTGATGCGCGGGTCGGAGTGGCCGAGGATCATCGGGCCCCAGGAGCCGATGTAGTCGATGTAGCGACGGTCATCTTCGTCAAACAGGTAGGCGCCTTCGGCGTGTTTGAAGAACAGCGGCGTACCGCCCACGCCCTTGAACGCTCGTACGGGTGAGTTGACGCCGCCGGGAATGTATTTCTGGGCCTGTTCAAAAAGCGTTTCTGAATGGGTCACGGTAACTCCTGTCAGTCGGATAGTGAGAAAAGAGGATGATGGCTGGCGAACAGGCGGGCAAACGCCCGGGCCCTGTGTTCGATCTGTTCCGGGGTGCCGCCGAACAGGCCGCCAACCACGGCCAGCAGATCAGCACCCGCCTCGATCAAGGGCCTGCCATTGTCAACGGTAATGCCGCCAATGGCGGTGAGGGGCAGCCCCAGGGTTTTCGCTTCGGTTAGCACCGACGCATCGGCCGGTGGTGCGCCGGGTTTGGTGCTTGAAGAATAGAAGCGCCCAAATGCCAGGTAGTCGGCACCGCTATCCCGGGCGTTGCGAGCCAGGTCCAGGCGGTGGTGGCAGGTCATGCCGATGATGGCCTCGCTGCCTAACAGGACCCTGGCTTCCGTTAACGTGCAATCCTCTTGGCCCAGGTGCACACCATCGGCCTGCACGCGTTTGGCCAGGGGCGGATCGTCGTTGATCAGCAACGGGACATTCGCCTGCCGGCATAGTGAAGCCAGGTCGGTGGCCTGGCGCAGCCGTTCGGCCTGAGAGCCGGTCTTGTTGCGATACTGCACCAGCACCGCACCGCCGCGAAGCGCGGCTTCGACCGCCGGCAGCAACTCGGCAGCCGGCGTTAATTGCTCATCGGTAATGGCGTACAGCCCCGGCTTCAGTGCTCCCACAGGATGCCTCGATCCGGGATTTTCTGGCCTTTGCCGACAGTCAGCGCGTGCAGAAGGGTGCGGTGCACGTAATTCTGGGCCTGGGAAATGGCGGCCCGGGGCGACAACCCACAGGCGCGACCGGCGGCAATGGCAGCGGCCAGGGTGCAACCGGTGCCATGGTATTCATTGCTGCCAATCCGCTCGACCTCCCATTCCATGGGGTCCGGTGCGTGGTTGAACAGTTTATTGATGATGTGAATGCCAGTGCCGTGACCGCCGGTGGCCAGAACCGACTCACAGCCGGTTGCCATCAGGTTTTCGGCAGCGGTGGCAGCTTCGTCGCTGCCGCCCAGCAGTGCCAGTTCTTCCCCGTTGGGGGTGATCATTTCCGCCTTGGGGAAGAGCCGGGTTTTCATCGCCTCCATCAATTGGCTGTCCGCCAGATCCCCACCACCGGCGGCCTTGATGACAGGGTCGGCGATGACGGGCACGTCCGGCAGGGTGTCCAGGAATTCCACCAGAACGTCGAGCACGGCCGCGCTGCCCAGCGCGCCGGTTTTCACCGCGTGGATCGGTACGTCGCCGGCCAGACAGGTCAGTTGCTGGCGAATCAGGTCGGGATCAACCGCCTGGGCGCCGTGGACATTGTTGGTGTCCTGGACGGTAAGGCAGGTGAGCACCGGCAGTGGGTGCGCACCCAGGGACGTGATGGCCTGGATGTCGGCCTGAATGCCGGCACCGCCTGAGGGGTCAAGGCCGGACAAGACCAGGACATGGGGGCGAGTGTAACGCTTGTTGATGGCAAACCTCCTCAGAAAGGTCTTACGACCGCCAAAATAACCACCGCCAGCAGGATGAAGACCGGCAGTTCATTGAACCAGCGGTAAAAAACGTGGCTTCGGGTGTTCTTGTCGTCGCGGAATACCTTCACCAGGTGACCGCAGTAAAAGTGGTACCCAATCAGGATGGCGACCAACAGCAGTTTGACGTGCAGCCAGCCCTGACTGAAGTAGCCCGAGACATTGTAACTGATCAGCCAGACGCCAAAAATCACTGTCGCGATCATTGAGGGTGTGGTGATGCCCCGGTAGAGCTTGCGCTCCATGATCTTAAAGCGTTCACGGCCCGGCTCGTCCTCGCAGGCGGCATGGTAAACAAACAGCCGCGGCAGATAGAAAATGCCGGCGAACCAGCAGACCATGGAAATAATGTGAAAGGCTTTCACCCAAAGCATGTATCAGCTCCGTCGGTATTGGTAATAACTTTCGATGTGGGACTTGAGGACAATGCCGTAGACCCGTTGAATCATGGGGGCTACGTGACGTTGCACGTAAAGTGCCTCGGCCTGGGTGGTGTCGAATTCCTGTAGCGCCTGTTCCAATGTCGCCTGGTATTGTACAGGAGCTACGTCCCGGCGATTGGCGGGGATAGCCAGAAGATCAATGGTTTTCGGTGGTTCCCTGTCTTCCTCTTCAGCCTCTTTTTCACAATCTTCCAGGTAACGGGCGAGGTCGACCGCCGGCAACAACGCCGTGGGCCCCTGCTTGCCTTCCACCAATAACCATTTGGGTTCGGCTTTCAGTGCCTTGCGGGCTTCCTCAGTGGTCAGTTCCCGTTCCGTTCGAAATATCGAGCGGTCCATGATTGCGCCCACGGAAACGCGCCGCAGAGCCTGAATGACGGGTGAATTCTGATAGCTCAGTCCCTGGCTTTTGAGGATGGTCAGGAACAGCGATTTCTTACCAAACGCTTCGCTGGTCACCAGGCTGGCGGTGGTGATGATCAGCATGCCGGGCAGGATGATGTTGGGATTGCGGGTCAGCTCCATCAGGGCCATCAAGGCGGCCAGGGGCGCTTGCAGGACCGCGCCCATCATTGCCCCCATGCCCAGCATGGCGTAGAAACCCACCGACGACGCCTGGTCGGGAAACAGTTGCGCGCCAACAAGGCCCATGGCCCCACCAATAGTGGCGCCCATGAAAATGGTCGGGCCGATGACCCCGCTGGGCATGCCCAGACCAATGGTGAGCCCGGTAACCAGGAGCTTGGCTACCCCCACGCCAAGCAGCAGCCAGAATCCCAGTTGACCATTGATGGTGTCGCTAACCGTGTCGTAGCCGATGCCCATGGTTTCCGGCACAAGTACGGCGAACGGCACCATAAGCAGCCCCGACAGAATGATTCGCAGGAGCACTGGACGATGGTGGAAACGCCCCATCTTGTCCACCAGGGAAATGAAGCTGGCGGCGGCGACTCCGATAATGACTGCAATGACCAGAACCCAGGGGATTTCCAGCAATGAATGCATGGTGAGCGGAGGAACGCTGAACGCCGGCTCGGTGCCATACACCGCCTGGGTCACAATTGCAGAGCTCACAGCCGCCAGGATGATGGGGGTAAAACCAGCAATGGTGTACTCCATCATGACCACTTCCATGGCGAAAATAACCCCGGATATGGGGGTGTTGAACGAGGCAGAAATCGCGGCCGCACACCCGCAGGCGACCAGTGTGCGGATACTGTTGTTGGGAAGCCGCATACGCTGGCCGAGCAGGCTTGAGAAGGCTGCCCCGAGATGCACTGCCGGGCCCTCACGGCCGGACGACTGGCCAGTGACAACCGTGGTTACCCCGGCAACAAACTGGACCATGGCACTTTTGAAGGATATGTAGCCTTGGTGATAGTTGAGTCGCTCCATGATGTGCACGATGCCCACCTTCCGGTCATGGATGGCCAGTCGATGTAGCAGTAAGCCAAGTGCGACGGCACCGGCGAACGGAAGGATGGCGCGGGTGAGGATGCTGAGTTCCTCGAAACTTTCGGAGTTGGCTCCGGGCAGGAAGTGTTCCAGTGGCCATTCAATGGCAAGGCGGAAGAGCAGAATAACGGTGCCCGTCACCAGCCCGGACAGTAAGCCAAGAACGGCCAGTTGGGGCAGGGCATCCACGCCGGAAAGTCTGCGCCGAAACACAGGGATCAGGTTTTCGGTAAACAGTTTCCTGATGTTACGCATGGACGCGGAATTCCGGTTGCGGAGCAATGGCCGATAAATCAAGGATTTCTAGCCCATTGTAGCCGCGCCCCGTTAGGGTGCAATAAGTCATTCGCGTAACATGGTAAACTAGTAGTGAAATACGACCAGAGCACGTTGGAGAAGACTGTGATCAAAATAGGCATCGTTGGTGGTACCGGATACACAGGTGTAGAGCTGCTGAGAATTCTGGCAGTTCACCCGGAAGTTGAGGTTAAGTGCATTACCTCCCGTTCAGAGGCGGGGATGCCGGTGGCCGATATGTACCCCAATCTGCGCGGATATTTCGATCTGGTGTTTTCCGAGCCCGATCCCGCGGTGCTGGCGGGGTGTGATCTTGTGTTCTTCGCCACGCCCCACGGCGTTGCCATGCGCATGATTCCGGAGCTTATGGCGGCTGGTGTGCGGGTGGTGGACCTTTCTGCAGACTACCGCCTTAAAGATCTCGATACCTGGGCGCAGTGGTATGGCATGCCCCATGAAACGCCGGATTGGGTGGCGAAGGCCGTCTATGGCCTGCCGGAGGTGGCGCGTGAAGAGATCCGTCAGGCGCAGCTCGTGGCTAACCCGGGCTGTTATCCCACGGCCGTTCAGCTGGGCTTTCTGCCGCTACTGGAGGCCGGCCTGGTTGATTCGGCGCGTCTGATCGCAGACGCCAAATCCGGCGCCAGTGGCGCTGGCCGCCAGGGCAAGATTGGCATGCTACATGGCGAAGTGGGTGAGAGCTTCAAGGCCTATGGTGCGTCTGGCCACCGGCATTTGCCTGAAATTCGCCAGGGCTTGAGTGCAGCGGCCGGCCGGGAAGTGGGCATTACTTTTGTGCCGCACTTGGTGCCGATGGTGCGCGGCATTGAGGCAACGCTGTATGCGGAACTGAACGATGTTGCTGATTTCGAACGTCTGCAGTCTTTGTTTGAGACACGGTATCAGGATGAACCCTTTGTGGACGTGATGCCGTTTGGCAGTCATCCCGAAACGCGCAGTGTTCGCGGCGCCAACCAGTGTCGTATGGCCCTGCATCGCCAGGAGCAGAGCAACATGGTCATCGTTTCCTCGGTGATCGATAATCTGGTGAAAGGCGCGGCTGGCCAGGCGGTTCAGAACATGAACATCATGTTCGGCCTGGACGAGGCGATGGGTTTGAACGCTCCGGCCCTTCTGCCCTAAGGCCCTTAGATGATTCAACATGCGTCGGGGGCGTCAGCGGGCGCCCGCCGTCACCGGTGGCGGTTTGGATTGCTGCTGGTGGCCTGTTCGTTGGTGGCCGGGATGGTTGGCTATGCCAGTGGTTTGTCGGAACACGGTGAGCGTTTCTCTGCCCTGAGTGCGCAAAACAGCGCGCTACTGGCACAACTGAGTGATTTGCAGGGCCGGCATGGTGAGTTACGGCTGGAGCTGATCCAGCTGGAGAGTGAGCAGGCAGTGGATGCCCAGGCACTGAACGAAGCGCGGATGATGATCGGAGCGCTCGAAGCTCAGGTGGCGGAACTGGAGTCGGAGCTGGGGTTTTACCGAAGCATCATGGCGCCTTCGAAAAGTGAGAAGGGCTTGCAGCTGGACGAATTCACCCTGACGCCCGTGGCAAACGGCAGCGCTTACGATTTGGCGCTGACGGTGATGCAGGTTGGCAATAATGATCGTTTCCGGTCGGGCAGGGTTGCGGTGACTGTGAACGGCACCATTGCGGGAAAACCGATCGATTTGGCACTTCATGCGCTGTCTGAGTGTTCGGATGGGGAAGGGGTTAAATACCGCTTTCGTTACTTTCAGAACATTGAATGCCGGCTGACGCTTCCCGACGGCTTCGTGCCTGAAATGATCACGGTTGCCCTGAAGGCCCGCAGTCGCAGTGAGCCATTGTTGGAAGAGGCGAGGATGTGGTCGCAATTACTGGTTGGGGATTCTCCGAATAGTTGATTGTTTTACTCAGGAATACCATAATCACCGTCGGATTATGATCGCCGGAGGCAAACCTTGAGTGTAGTGCAACAGCAAATGGCAGCGCCGTTCTTCTTCAGTGACGGAGCGGTGGCCAAAGTACGTGAACTTGTCGAGGAAGAAGGTAATCCCGAGCTCAAGTTGCGCGTGTTCGTAACGGGTGGCGGGTGTTCCGGCTTCCAGTACGGTTTTTCCTTCGATGAAAACCAGGAGGAGGATGACACCGTGGTTGAGCGCGATGGTGTTAAATTGCTGGTGGATGCGATGAGCTATCAGTACCTGGTGGGAGCTACCATCGATTATCAGGAGGGGCTACAGGGCTCCCAGTTTGTGGTCCAGAACCCTAATGCCACCTCAACCTGTGGCTGTGGCAGCTCCTTCACGGTGTAATCTCAGGCTGGGTAGATAGCGCCCAGCACCCGTTCCCCTTTGGCGCCGGTTACGGTTGGGATGTTGCCCGGCAGCCCGTTCAGGGTCTGTCTGGCAAGCCAGGCAAATGCAACTGGCTCTACCCATTGAGGATCCAGACCGAGTTCAGCGGTGGTCCTCAGTTCCACTCCTTTCAGGCCTTCTCTCAGCCCCTCCATGATGAGCGGATTAAAAGTACCCCCACCGCAGGCGTAAACCGCCATGCTGCTATTGGCGGTTGGCAGTTGCTGAAGGATCGTGTCGATGGTCAGCTGCAGGAGGGTTCTCTGGACATCCTCGGGAGGTAAATCGTCGAATCGCTGCAGGTGGGTGCTGATCCAGTTCAGATTGAAGCGTTCCTTGCCGGTGCTCTTGGGTGGGGTTTTCACGAAGTAGGCATCTGACAAAAGATCTTCCAGGAGTTCTTCGTTAACTTCGCCTTCCCGGGCCCACTGGCCGTTTTCATCGTAATGTTTTCCGGTCTGATCGTAGCACCAGGCATCGATCAGGGCGTTGGCGGGTCCAGTGTCAAAGCCAGTGATATTATTTGTCTCGTCCGCAGGCAGCCAGGTCAGGTTGGCGATGCCTCCCAGGTTCAGGATGCAGCGATCCTGGGTCGCTGACCGGAATAGCCATCGATGAAAAGCGGGCACCAACGGCGCTCCCTGTCCGCCGGCAGCGACATCCCGGCTGCGGAAATTGGATACGGTGGTAATGCCGGTGGCCTCGGCAATGATGGCGGGACTACCAATCTGCATAGAGAATGGCGCCTTGCCCGAGGGTTGATGGCGGATGGTCTGACCATGGCTGCCAATACCGAGGATGTCGCTGGGATCGACTCCGCTCTGCTCAATCAGGGTGTTGGCTGCCTGGGCGAAATGCTGGCCAGTCAGCGTGTCCAGCTCGCCAAGTTCATCCGGGTCGGCATGGTTGCGGATGGCCTGCAGAAGCCGTCCCCGGAGATCTTCGGGATAGGGCAGTGCGAGAGTTGATTGAATCTCCAGCCGATCTTCGCCAAAAGATAACAGTACGGCATCAACAGCATCCATGCTGGTGCCGGACATCAGTCCGATCCAGAGTCCTTTGCTCATTCGCTGGAAGCCATGGCAAGCTGGCGGGTGTGATCCCGGAACACGTCAAACTGGGCCAGTCGCTGGTCGACGGTCTGTTTGAACTGTGCCATTTCACTGCTCGGAATCGGCTTGGCGTCCGGCAGCTTAACGGTGCGGGAGTTTTTGGCTACGCCGTTGACGCGAAATTCATAATGCAGATGCGGACCGGTGACCATGCCTGATGAGCCCAGGTAGCCAACGGTCTGCCCCTGCTTGACGCGAGTGCCGTTTTTGATGCCTTTGGCAATGCCACGCATGTGTGCATAAAGTGTGGAGATGTTGTCTCCATGCTGGATGACCACTGTACGGCCATAGCCACCCTTCCAGCCGGCAAACTTGATCCGGCCACTACCGGCCGCCTTGATTGGGGTGCCCGGAGGTGCTGCGTAATCAGTGCCTTCGTGGGGGCGAACGACATCGAGAACCGGGTGCCGACGCTGTAGATTGAAGGGTGAGGATACCCGGGCATTGATGGGAACCCGCAAAAAGGCTTTGCGCATGCTCTTGCCTTCAGGTGTGTAGTAATCTTCCTCGCCATTGCTGTCGGTATAAAGGAGAGCTACATGCTCGTCGTTCCGGTTAACAAACCGGGCTGACAGTATGCGGCCGGTATCGAACTTCTTGCCGTCGATAAACAGTTCTTCGTAAACCACTTCAAACTGGTCGCCCTTGCGAACATCGTAGACGAAATCGATATCCCAGCCGAAGATGCCGGCCAGTTCCATGGTAAGGCGGTCATTCAGGCCGGCTTCCTTCGCTGATAGATACAGTGAGCCGTCGATTTCGCCGGAGACAAAGGTGGGGCGTACTTCAGGTTCCCGGATCACAGTTTCGCCGGTGAAACCCTCGTCCTCTTTGGTGATTTTGAGAGATTCAAGCAGGCTACGCTTCAACTCAATGGCAACCAACTTATCTTCGTTGTCAGTGCCAAAGCGAATGGTTTCGCCAGCATACAGGCGCTGCAGCTTCTCGGCTTCTCCCTCACCATGAATAACCGACAGCATGATTCCGTCGTTGAAGCCGGCCTTCCCGAACAGAGAGGACAGGGTGTCTCCGGATTTTATATCGAATACTTGCCAGTCAATGTTGGCTTTAGCGGGTTCCGCGTTGGCCAGAGCGCCGGATTGGCTCTCCGCCGGGCGCCCCTGACTGTCAAGGTAGGCGGGATCCTGGGCCGGTAAATCGCTGGCGGTGATGTTCTCTTCCTGATCCAGGTTGATCGAGTAAGACATCCGCTTGGCTTCGACATCGGAGCTTGGACTCATAAGCACCGCTGTGCTTATCACGGCGGTCGCCGCGGCGGCCAGGGTCAGGTGGAGTTTGGAAAAGTTCTTGAGCACGGAGTCACCCATTTCAATCGATATACCAGCAGCTTGTAACGGCT
>ERZ1673960.33-NODE-33-length-63295-cov-863.039753_pt1 | contig 63295 bp, 38 predicted proteins | sample MGYA00580190_ERZ1673960 | MGnify/ENA primary metagenome ERZ1673960 (study PRJEB41334, sample SAMN05608106) | rock metagenome | biome: terrestrial subsurface; feature: shale formation; material: shale | place: USA: Pennsylvania ...
GGACGAAGGGGTCGCAGGTTCGAATCCTGCCACGCCGACCACTTTCCCGCTTTTCCTTCTTCGTCTTTTCCAGACAACATCAATTCCAGGCTAATTTCTCGGCCCTAAGCTTCTGAATTTCTGTATTCTTTGTCAGTCTGCTAATGTTCTGTGCATGGCTTTCGCGGAGGGATACAGTGAGCAAGGTAACGGAGCCCAAGTCCGGCAATTTTTCGTTTCTATCAGAGCACGATTCCCTGTTCGTGGAACTGGCCGATTCCGCCGAACGAGCCTTTGCCAGTGACCCCAATACGACCCTGATCAAACTCCGCCAGTTGGGCGAAGCACTGGCCCAGCACCTGGCCGCGCTTTCCGGTATCGAATTCGACGAACAGACCGGGCAAGCCGAGTTGCTCTACCGTCTGAACCGTGAATTGCGGCTGGAACCGCAGATCAAAGAGCTGTTCCATATCCTGCGCATCGAAGGTAATAAAGCTACTCACCAGTTCCGCACCCAGCACAAGGAAGCAATGGACGGCCTCAAAGTAGCGAGGACCCTTGCCATCTGGTTTCATCGCTCCTTTGGTGAAGCCGGTGCCAGCTTCAAGCCCGGCCCGTTTGTACCGCCGGCGGACCCCAGCTCGCAGTTGCGGCAGCTTCAGACCGACATAGAAAAACTTCGCCACGATCTTCAGCAGGCCAACGTGGAACTGGACAGCAGCCAACAGCTGAGCCAGCTGATCGAGAAAGAAAAAACCGAATACGAAGCGCTGGCCATCGCCATGGACGAGGAATCCCGATCCCTGGCTGAGCAGGCCCGCCAGCACGAACAGGCACTAACCCGGCAGCAGCAAACCTACGAGCAGAAAATCAAAGCCCTGCAACAGCAGCTCACGGAGCAGGGTGAGAAAACCATTGGCCAACAGCGCCAGCAAGTCGCCAAGCAGACCAGGGCGGCGACCGACACTCTGGTATTGAACGAAGAACTCACCCGCATCCTCATTGATCAGCAATTACAAGAGGCTGGCTGGGAAGCGGATAGCCAGGAAATCACCTACCAGAAAGGCGCACGCCCGGAAAGGGGGCACTACCGCGCCATTGCCGAGTGGCCCACCAACCACAACGGAGAGAAAGGCCGGGCTGATTACGTGCTGTTTGTGGGCCTTACACCCATCGCTGTGGTGGAAGCCAAGAAAGAGAACACCAACGTCGCCGGCAAGATCCGCCAGGCCGAGCGCTACAGCAAGGGCCTGAAAGTGCAAGTGCCTTTGGTCGGCGCCTGGGAGCTGACCGGTCGCACCATTGCCTGGCCCGCCGATGAAAGCGGCCATTACCATGTGCCCTTCGTGTATTCCTGCAACGGTCGGCCCCATATACCGCAGCTGGCCGAGCAGTCCGGCACCTGGTTTCGGGATGTGCGGGAGCCTAGCAACCTGCGACGGGCGCTGCCCAAATTCCACACCCCGGGCGGCCTGCTGGACCTGCTGGAACGGGACAAGGACAACGCCGAAAAGCTGTTAAAAGACGAGCCCTTCGGCTACCTGAAACTACGTGACTACCAGCAGAAGGCCATTGTCGCCACTGAACACGCCCTGGCCCGGGGCGTACGCAGCGCGTTGCTGGCCATGGCCACGGGCACCGGAAAGACCCGCACCATCATCGGATTGATGTACCGGTTCCTGAAAGCCGAGCGCTTCCACCGCATCCTGTTTCTGGTGGACCGCAGTTCACTGGGCCAACAGGCCATCGATGCCTTCAACGAAGCACCGCTGGAACAGAACCACAGCCTCAGCAAGATCTACAACGTCGCCGAGCTGGGCGACATGGCAGCGGAAGCGGAAACCCGCATCCAGGTGGCCACGGTGCAGGCCATGGTCAAACGCATCTTCATGAGCGACGAGCCACCGCCCATCGACCAGTTCGACTGCATCATCGTGGACGAAGCCCACCGGGGTTACACCCTGGACCAGGAAATGACCGAGGGCGAACTGGCCCTGCGTGATACCAGCCAGTACCTGTCCAGCTACCGCCGGGTACTGGATTACTTCGATGCGGTGAAAATCGCCCTCACCGCCACGCCGGCCAAACACACCAGCGAGATTTTCGGCAAACCCGTTTACACCTACTCCTACCGGGAAGCGGTGGCGGACGACTGGCTGATCGACCACGAACCACCCATCCGGTACGAAACCCTGCTCACCCAGAAGGGCATAACCTTTGAAAAGGGTAAGCCGGTGGAAGTCATCAACACCCAGACCGGAGAACTGGACACCACCGAGCTGGAGGACGAACTCAACTTCGAGGTGGACGCCTTCAACCGCCGGGTCATCAACGAGAACTTCAACCGGGTAATCTGCGAACAGCTGGTGCAGGAGCTGGACCCGTTCGGCGACGAGAAAACCATGATCTTCTGCGCCACCGACCTGCACGCCGACATGGTCAAACGCCTGCTGGACGACGCCTTCAAGGACCTCTACAACGGCCAGTACAACCAAGCCGCCGTGGCCAAGATTACCGGCCAGAGCGATAAGGTTGACCGGCTCATCCGCCGCTACAAGAACGAACGCTACCCGAGCATCGCCATCACCGTGGACCTGCTGACCACCGGCATCGATGTACCCAGAATCTGCAACCTGGTGTTCATGCGCCGGGTACGTTCACGCATCCTGTACGAACAAATGATCGGCCGCGCCACCCGCCGCTGCGACGAAATCGGCAAGACCGTGTTCCGCATATACGACCCGGTAGACATCTACGCCGCGCTGCAGGATGTGAACACCATGAAGCCCCTGGTGAAAGACCCCAACATCACCCTGGAGCAACTGGTGGACGAACTCACCGACGACGACAAACTGGAAACCGCGCTCAACAGCCCCGGCGAACAGCCCGAGGAAAGCCAGGCCAATGTGGTGCTCGGCCAACTCAGCCAGAAACTCATGCGGGTGCTGCGCAAGGCCGACAACAAAGCGGAAAGCCGACCACAACTCAAACAGAAACTGGACGAATTGCACCAGAGCTGGGGCGTGGAACCCAAATCCCTGCACCAACACCTTCACCAGCTCGGCCCCCGCCAGGCGTCGGAATTCCTCAAGCAGCACAGCAGCCTGCTGAACCAGCTTGCCGAGGTAAAGTCCCTGGTGGGCAGTGAATACATGCCGCTGATCTCCGATCACGAAGACGAGATCCGCGAGCGCATCCAGAGCTACGGCGAGCACGAGAAACCTGAGGATTACCTGGACAGCTTCAACGAGTTCATCAAACAGCAACTCAACCAGTCCGCTGCCCTGGCAGTCGTGGTCAACAAACCCCGCGACCTTACCCGTGAACAGCTGCGGGAAGTAAAACTGCTGCTGGATAACCACGGCTACTCCGAAGCCCGCCTGCAAAGCGCCGTGCGCAACCAGACCAACAAGGACATCGCCGCCAGCATCATCGGCTACATCCGCCGCGCCGCCCTGGGCGAACCGCTCATCCCCTTCGAGCAGCGCGTGACCCAAGCCATGGACCGCATCTACACCCAACACAACTGGACACCGAATCAACGCAAATGGCTGGAACGCCTGGCCAAACAACTGGTCCACGAAGTGATCATCGACCGGGAGTTTGTGAATCACCGCTTTGCCGACGACGGGGGTGCCAGACAAATGGACAAGGTGCTGGGTGAGCAGCTGGATACGGTGTTGGAAGAGTTGAATGAGGCGATGTGGCCAGAGCGAAGTGCATAGAATTTCCGGTTTTCTATATACGTGACCAGTCACATGCATAGAAAACCGGCTTTTTCTTAACATGTCGCGCTCAACGTGCAAAGATTCCGCGATTTTCTATACATGAGGCGCTGATAAGCCTGCGCGCCCATCAAAGGATGACCCATGACCAACAACGATATCGTCCAGAAGCTCTGGAACCTGTGCGACGTATTGCGCGACGACGGCATCAACTACTCCGATTACGTCACCGAACTGGTCCTGCTGCTGTTTATTAAAATGGTTCATGAGACCACCAAGGCCAGCCATCCGCTGCCTGAAGGCTGTCGTTGGACGGACCTCAATAAAAAGTCCGGCACTAATCTGCTGAGGGACTATCAGGATATTCTTCGAGCGCTGTCTACGGGTAAACGGACCATGGCGGATGCCGATGACCCAACCAGAACCTTCGAAATAGAAGTACACAACGACCCGCTGATCAGCGCCATTTACGCCGATGCCCAGACCCGCCTGCGCGAGCCGCGCCACCTGGAGCAGATGATCAAGACCCTGGATCAGATCGACTGGTTCAGCGCCCAGAAAGACGGCCTCGGCGACCTCTACGAAGGCCTGCTGGAGAAGAACGCCAACGAAACCAAATCCGGCGCCGGCCAGTACTTCACGCCTCGCGCCCTGATCAACACCATGGTGCGCTGCCTGAAGCCGCAACCCGGTGAACGCATCCAGGACCCGGCGGCGGGCACGGCCGGCTTTCTGATTGCCGCCCACGAATACATCAAAAGCCAGACCGACGACCTTTACGAACTAAACGCCAAACAGAAAGCCGAGCAGACCACCCGCGCCTACGTGGGAATCGAACTGGTTCCCGGCACCCGCCGCCTGGCTCTGATGAACTGCCTGCTGCACGGTATGGAAGGGGATGAGGAAGGGGTTGTACATCTGGGTAATGCCCTGGGCGACGCCGGTAAGACGTTGAAACCGGCAGATGTCATCCTCGCCAACCCGCCCTTCGGCACCAGCAAGGGCGGCGACGCCAGCATCACCCGGGACGACCTCACCTACAAAACCACCAACAAACAACTGGCCTTCCTGCAGCACATCTACCGCAACCTCAAGCCCGGTGGTCGCGCTGCCGTGGTACTGCCGGACAACGTGCTGTTCGAAGCGGGCGTGGGCACTGACGTACGCCGGGACCTGATGCACAAATGCAACCTGCACACCATCCTGCGCCTGCCCACCGGCATCTTCTACGCACAGGGCGTAAAAACCAACGTGCTGTTCTTTACGAAGGGCAGCACGGCGGACAAGTATCAGGAAGAACACTGCACCGAGAACGTCTGGGTCTACGACCTGCGCACCAACATGCCCAGCTTCGGAAAACGGACCCCCTTCGGCGACCAGCACCTGAAGCCGTTTGAGGATGTCTATGGTGACAGCCCCAACGGCGACAGCGAGCGCAAAGAAGGTGAATACAGCTTCCATTCCAAAGACATCGAATTGCCCAAACACAGCGACGAAAACGAAGGCGTCGACCCTCGCCTGGCCCACAGCCGCTGGCGCAGCTTCAGCCGCCATTGGATTGCCGAACACAAAGGCGACTCGCTGGACATTACTTGGCTAAAGGACAGCGACAGTGTGGATGCCGCCAATCTGCCGGAGCCGAGTGTGTTGGCGGGTGAGGCGATGGGGGAGCTGGTGCAGGCACTCGGGGAGATGGATGCGTTCATGCGAGAGTTGGGGGCTGAAGAAGAGGCTGATGGGGCAAGGGTTTTGTTAGATGATTATTTCGGCAGGGGGCTACGATGAGCAGCAGTTTTCCCCCAGAATGCTGGCAAAGCACCACCCTTGGGTCAGTTATCGAACTTGTCTATGGTAAATCTCTACCCGCCAAAGTAAGAGACGGCGTATCGTTTCCCGTTTTTGGTTCAAATGGCGTAGTCGGCAAACACAGTATTCCGTTAGTAGAGAATCCTGGGCTCATCGTAGGGAGAAAGGGCTCATTCGGTGAAGTACATATTTCCGAGGAACCTTTTTTTCCTATCGACACTACATACTACGTCGATAATTTCCATGGACAGCCAATTCGTTATTGGTTTTATCAGCTCCGGTTTTTGCCGCTAAATCAGCTGAATAGGGCTACTGCAATTCCCGGCTTAAACAGGAAGGATGCATATTCTCAAGAGATAGCGCTTCCACCCCTCGCCGAACAAAAAGCCATCGCCGACAAACTCGACACTCTGCTGGCCCAGGTGGAAAACACCAAAGCCCGCCTCGAACGCATCCCGCAAATCCTCAAACGCTTCCGCCAGTCCGTGCTGGCTGCGGCGGTGAGTGGGCAGTTGACGGAAGAGTGGCGGTCAGGTGATAACCCCGAACAGATCTTCAAAAAACTGGGGGAAGCAGGGATAGAAGTTAAGACCGGCCCATTCGGCAGTGCTCTCCACAAATCCGACTATGTGAATGGCGGAATTCCAGTCATCAACCCTATGCACATATCAGATGGGACCATTAAACCTTCTGACGCCATGACGATTTCACACCAGAAATACACCAGCCTTGAAGCTTGGCACCTGCGCAAAGGTGACGTTGTGGTTGGTCGCAGGGGGGAGATGGGGCGGGCATCAGTCGTCGAGAGTGACGAGTCTCAGCTATGCGGTACAGGTTCAATGATCTTGAGGGTTGGCGAAGATGCACTGCCCAAATATCTTGAGATCATTTTGAGATCCCCAACAGCTGTGAGCTATTTCAATTCCGCCTCCGTTGGATCAACCATGGTCAATCTCAATCAGAAGGTTATAAAAAACCTTGAGGTTTATTTCCCCTCACTGAGTGAACAAACTGAAATCGTCCGCCGAGTAGACCAACTCTTCGCCCACGCCGACCGCATCGAACAACAGGTCAACAACGCCCTGGCCCGCGTGAACAACCTCACCCAGTCGATCCTGGCCAAGGCCTTCCGGGGCGAGCTCACCGAGCAATGGCGCAAGGACAACCCGGAGCTGATCAGTGGGGAGAACAGTGCAGAGGCATTGCTGGAGCGAATCAAGGCGGAGCGGGCGGCGGCGAAGCCCGCGAAGAAGACTCGAAGCAAACGGGCTACCGTTTAGCTTATCTCTGAACTACTCTTTAGAATTCAGGGTGTTAAAAATAATCTGAGAAAAAAGGCGACATGATGAAACAGGGATGTTTTCGGCATTTTCCGTCAAGGACACTTGACAACAACGGGCCTGGCTACCAAACTTCGCATCACATCCGCCCCTTGGCAGTAAGCCCCCTCACATATCCGGAGGGTGCGCCGATCCCCTGGGGCTTTCTTATTTTTGGACTCTCGAAAATCTCCGCTTTCGGGAGTCAACCATGAGCCACCGCAATATTGCCATCCTTATCGATGGTGGCTTCTTCCTCAAGCGTCTTCCCAAGCTCGTAAATGCCGATGGCTGCGATACCGTAGCCAAAATAGCCGATTGCATTCGCCGGATGTGCAAGCAGCATATTAGATCTTTGACGGGCGACAGCAATCGGCAGTGGCAGCAGCATGTTTACCGAATTTTCTTCTACGATGCGCTGCCTTACGACGGCAAAGCCCACCACCCAATAGATAATCGTGCTATCGATTTTTCCAAGTCTGATGTCGCCAGGCAACGTCACGAACTGTTCGATGCTCTCAGAAAACAGCGAAAAGTCGCGCTTAGGCTGGGAAAGGTCAATAAAGACAGTGACTGGACCATCAATCCCAAGTACACGAAAAAACTTCTGAAGACCCGAGAGTGGTTGTCCGCGCTTGATCAGATTCCCTCGCCAGAGGGCAATTCGATGCCTCAGGAGACCAACCTCACCCTGTCACCCGAACAAACGCAGAGCCTGCTGAAACTAAGGGATCTTTGGAACTCACTGGATGGTGGCACCGTTAGTCTGGGGCTCAGGCAGAAAGGTGTAGATATGCGAATCGGCATCGATATCGCGTCACTCACACTCAAGCAGCAGGTGGATACGATCATTCTGGTGGCCGGAGACAGCGACTTCGTTCCAGCCGCCAAAATGGCTAGACGCGAGGGGATTGAATTCATCCTTGATCCGCTGTGGCAGGAGGTCAACGCTGATTTGTTCGAGCATATTGACGGCCTTCAATCCGGTCTTCCCAAGCCTGGAAGTCGAACACCTTCTCATGAGTCATGAAAGGAGCGTGAACTAACGCAGCGAATATCCAGGCCAACGCATCACTCAACCAACCGCTCCAACGGCCGATAATCCGAGTGATCCACCCGGGTAATATCCGTTGCCTGCTGGCTCTCCAGGAATGCTCGTCGTCGTTCCGATGGCGTGGTCATCAGGGTTTGAATTTCTTGTTTCAAAGAATCACAAAGGCCGCTTCGGAACACAAACGGATCGTAGTGCAGAGGCGATGACCGCCAGATCACCCGGAACGTGTTCTCGTCGATGATCCCACGCGCCAGGTATTCGTCCACCCGGGAACTGGAGACAAACGCGGCGTCCACATCCCGGGCCAGCAAGGCATCCATGGCCTTGTCATGCCCACCCGCGTAGAGCTGACCTCCAAAAAATCCAGACAGCGGGCGGCTCACCACGGTGGAAAACTCGGTCTTGGGAATCAGGGCGCCGGAGGTACTCGCCGGGTCGGTCAGGGCCACCCGGGCACCCTCGAGGTCTGCCGGTTGCCGGCTCGGACTGTCCGCGTTCACCAGCAACAGCGAGTAGTAAAAGCTGCCTGCAGGCGTATAGGTGCCGGGCTGCACCGCCAGGGACGCGAAGGGTTTGATGCCTGTGTCGCGAGTGCGAGCCATGATGTAGGCAGCCGGCCCAAGCACAGCAACGTCCACCGCTCCAGATACCAGGGCATCCACCGCGCTCTCGTAGGAGCTGGATCGCACGATTTCCACCGGCAAACCCAGCCCATCACTCAGAAGACGGGTTAACGGCTGGTATTCCTGGAGCTGCTCGTCCATGTCTTTTTTCGGAATCATGGTGAACAGCAGCCGGTCGGGGGAGCAATTTCCGGTGGGTTGTCCCGCCGCCCAGACGGGCGTACCCAGACACAGCCAAATCAGGGCCAGAAGCCTGAGGGTCATGCGCTCTCCTGTAGACGATTGAAGGTGCTAATGAAGGAAGGAACCTCGGTGGCCGGCATGGGACGGCTCAGGTGGTAGCCCTGGGCAATGTCGCAACCGGCCACTTTCAGGTGCACCAACTGTTCCGGGGTTTCCACACCCTCGGCCACCACTTCCAGGTTCATGCGCTTGGCCAGGATAATGGTGGAGGAGACCACCGGGCTGTCGTCGTGGCTGTTGCAGATGCGGGCGATCAAGCTGCGATCCAGTTTCAGCTTGTCGACCGGGACCGCCTCCAGGTGGGCAAGACCGGAATAGCCGGTACCGAAATCATCAAGACTCAGGCGAATACCGGCGTCTTTCAGACAGTGCAGGTTGTCCATGGCCTGGGCATCGAGGATGGCGGTTTCGGTAATCTCCAGCTCCAGCTGGCCCGCCGCCAGGCCGTATCCCGCCATCAGGTCCCGAACCTGCTGGCAAAAATCCGGTTGTGCCAGCTGGATCGGGGACACGTTCACCGCCAGACAGTGCACACCTACGCCATCGTCCCGCCAGGCCAAGAGCTGCTCACAGGCCAGGCGCACCACCTCCAGGCCCAGCGCCAGAATAAAGCCGGTCTTTTCCGCCAGCGGAATGAACCGGTCCGGGAACAGCAGGCCAAAGCGGGGATGCTGCCAGCGCACCAGGGTTTCATACCCGATGATCGACATTGTCTCCAGGCACACCTGGGGCTGATAGTGCAGCACAAACTCATGGTTGCGCAGGGCATCGGCAAAGGACTGTTCGAGGTGGAACTCCTCGATCTCGTTGTTGGGGTTGAGAGACTCATCATAGAACCGGTACTGGCCACGGCCGGCTTTCTTGGCGGAATACATGGCGGCATCGGCCCCACGTACCAGGTCACCCAGGTTCTGGCCATCCCGGGGGGAGATGGCAATGCCCACCGACGGGCTGTTATTGATCTCCATGCCCTCCAGCTTATAGACCGCAGACAGGTGCTGCACCAGGCCGGCCGCCCACTGCTCGATGTCGGATTCAGTCCGATCCCCGATCAGCAGGATAACGAACTCGTCACCACCAAACCGCGCGGCAATATCCTGTTCCCCGAGGCGATGCTGGATGCGCCCGGCCACCGCCTGCAACAACAGGTCACCCACATGATGGCCAAGACTGTCGTTGATGGATTTGAAACGATCCAGATCGATGAACAACAGCGCCGACAGGCACCGCCGACGCCGCTGTTGGGCCAGTGCCTGCGCCGCCACATCCATAAATTGCCGACGGTTGTACAGACCGCTGAGGTGATCAATCGATGCGGCCCGGGAGCTGCGGGCGTGCTCTCCCGCCAGGCGTTCGATCAGCTCCTGATTACGGTTCTCGGATAGTTGCAGGGCCTGAAGACCCCGTTGCTGTTGCTGTAGCACCCGCACCAGCCAGATAACGATGCAGGCCACCAGCAGTGTCATGGAGGAGTTAACCGCCAGCTGGGTCTGCTGGGCATGATACAGGGGTGCCAGGATGTGGCTGACCGGCTGCAGCACAACGATACTGAAACCATGGCTGGGGCGGGCAGCATAGACGTACTGGTAGGACTCGCCGGCCAGCTCAAGCGTGGCGGCTCCGGTCTTCACGCTCGCCGTTGGCTCGGTGCCCACGATTGCCTTTGGCACGCGCGGCCCATCCACAATCACGCCACTGCTGTCGGCCCGCATCCATTCGTCGCCATTGGCATCCTGCACCTGAATAAAGGCCCCTTGGCCCAGTTCCACGTGCTGCAGAAGCCCCGCCAGGTAACCGATATCCAGCTCCACCAGGATCCATTGCGTCGCCCCGCTATCGTCCGCCCAGTCTGCCGGCACCAGGAACGGAAGGCGCCAGTGGGGCCCTCTGTCACTGGCCCGGTCATCCGCAGCCTTGAGGGGTAAAACCGGGGCGGCACCCAGCTGTGGCGACCGATTCTCCATGGCCGCCAGCCAGCGATGAATGCTGGGCCGGGCTGAACCCGGGTGGCTGGCGAACACCCGTTCACCGTCGGAGCCGTAGATGGCCAGGCGGGTGAACACCGGGTCTTTGGCCAGAAGGGTTAATAACCGCTCCGGCGCCGACGCGGCCTGCTCGCTGTTCACCAGGGAGGCCATGGCGTGGGCCCGGTCGGTCATCTGCTTGAGGTTTTCAGAAATAATCAGTGCCAGGTTACGGTTTTCAGCCAACCGTGCCTCAAGGGTTTCCTGGCGGGAGGCTGATCCCTGGAACAGGAACAGGCCCCAGATAAATAGCACCATCACACCACCCAGCAGAATCATGGCCAGTTGCGCCCTGCTGAACGGGAAACCAGGATTCCGGGGAAAATCGAACCTACCAGCCATTCTCAAACTCTGCCATAGCGGCGTTAGTCAACAGGCAGTCATTCCCCGTCACGGGGGACACGGCCAAGCTAACAGCCGGTTATGGCATTTCCATGACACGGCAATCGTCACATCACTGTAAAGCCACTGACATAAAGCCTTCATCTGACTGGGGTATCAAAGAGCTCTCATTTTAAAGGAGTAAAAGCCATGTCAGACCAATCTTCCTTCCTGGTCGAGAAACTGTGGCAACTGAAACGTCGTGTCGACAAAGGCCAGTGTCCGGGTGTGGATTTCGTGCATCTCAATGTACTGCTCAGAGAGCCGGTTTACCGCGCGGATGTGCTCAGAAGGGTGGAAGCCAACGGCACGCCGGAATTGCGGGCCCTGGCACGGGAAATCCTGGCCAGTGATAATGGGCAGGCCCTGCTGGCGCAATCATCAAGCCGTGACACACAAAGGTTGGAAGAACCCAGTCATCGACCCCGCCGAAGCTGGCTGGGGCGACGCGCCATGGTGCTGGTGCCAACCCTGGTGGTGGGCATCGCCATTGCCGCCGGCTTCACCGCTTTTGAAAACCGCGCGATTCGCATCGATTCCGACATCACCACGGATACCGTCTGGGAAACCGGCAACCGCTACGTGCTGGAAGACAAGATCTTTGTGGAAAACGCCGCGCTGACCATAGAGCCAGGCGTCGTTATTGAGGGCGAAGCCGGCTCGGCCCTGATCGTGGCCCAGAGCGCCCGACTGTTCGCCCGTGGCAGTCGGCAGGAACCAGTGGTCTTTACCAGCGCCAAATCCGAAGGCGAACGCGCCCGCGGCGACTGGGGCGGCGTGGTGCTATTGGGCAAGGCACCGGTGAATCAGACCGATGCCCGCATCGAGGGGCTGTCGGAAACCGATGCCCGGGGCCGGTTTGGTGGCTCCGATAAAGAGCACAGCTGCGGCGTTCTGCAATACACCCGCATTGAGTTCGCTGGCTTCGAAGTCTATAAGAACAACGAACTCAATGGCCTGACCCTGGGCGGCTGCGGCTCCAACACCATCGTCCAGAATGTACAGGTGCATCGGGCACTGGACGATGGCATTGAAATGTTCGGCGGCACTGTCGATCTGAAGAACATCCTGATCACCGGCGCGGCCGATGACAGCATTGACTGGGACTGGGGTTGGCAGGGCCGCGTGCAATTTGCCGTGATCCAGCAACACCCGGACACCGGCGACCACGCTTTTGAAGGCGACAACAACGGCGATAACCACAACGCCCTACCACGCTCGGCCCCTTCATTTTACAACGTCACCGTGTATGGCAATGGCAACGCCGCGAAAAAGCATCGCGCCATCCTGCTTCGTGAAGGGTCCGGTGGTCACTTCCACAACATGATCATCGACAGTTACGCCATTGAGGTGATGGATACCCGTGATGAGGTGCAGGGACTGGTCGAATCAGGCGACCTCACTTTCAGTCACAACGTGCTGGCCAACAATAACGGTCTTGATCAGCGTTCGTCAGAAATGGGCGCCGATGATGATGACGGTGGTTTTGACGAGGCCCAGTGGCTGACCGGCCCCAGCCACAAGAACACGCTCATGTCCGCCAGCGGGCTGCATCCGACGGTCAGCAACATTCTGGCGCCGCACTTCCGCTCTCGCGGTCTGCCTCCGGGTGTTATCTCCAAAACAATCCCCAAAAGCGAATTCTTTGATGAATCGGCGGATTATCCCGGGGCCATCAATCCAAGGGCCAGCAGCACCTGGCTGGATGACTGGACCGCCTATCCGGAGGCCTGACGCGCCCCCTCATCGGGCCGTCTTCAGGCTTCACCGTTAAACCACCAGTCCGGCAGCAGGCGTCGGACCGGTGGCTGCAGGAAACGGTCGTCGATCAGCCAGATCACGCCCTGGTCGTCCGGTGTACGGATGACCCGGCCTGCGGCCTGGGCGACTTTCTGCAACCCCGGGATCCGGTAAGTGTAGTCATAACCCGCCCCGAACCGCTGTTGCAGACGCTCCTTGAGCACTTCATGCCAGGCGTCAAACGGCGGGAGGCCAAGGGTGGCCACAAAAGCCCCGATCAGTTGGTCACCGGGCAGGTCGATGCCTTCGCTGAACACCCCACCCAATACCGCAAAAGCCACGCGGCCTTCCGGTTTCTGAAATTCCGCCAGAAACGCCCGGCGCTGCTCCCCGCTCATGCCCGGGTGCTGAGCCCGCTGGGGAATATCCGGGGCCTGCACCGCCAGGGCCTCGCTGACCGCCTGGGCGTATTTGAAACTGCTGAAGAACGCCAGGTAGTGGCCGGGCCGTTCCCGAAACTGACGGGCGATCACCTGGGCAATGGGTACCAGTGAGCGATCACGATGCGCCTGCCGGGTACTGATGCCGGGGGTAAAGTGCACCTGAAGCTGATCGTGGCTGAACGGGCTGGGCAAGGAAGTAAACCGGGTGCCTTCCGGCAATCCCAGCAGATCCCGGTAATACACGCCGGGGCTGAGGGTAGCCGAAAACAGCAGCACCGAATGCGCGGCGGCAAAGCGGTCGGTGAGAAAATCCGCCGGGATCAGGTTCTGGATGCTCAGGCTGGCCCGGCCACGCCCGGCGCGCTGGAATTCCAGCAGGGAATGGTCGCCAAATTGATCCGCCAGTTTCAGGAAGGCCACGCTCTCGAACAGAAGTTCCTGCAGGGCCAGGTCCGGCGGATGGTCCGCCAGGTAATCGGTCAGCGACGACACCAGCCCCTGCAAGGCACCGGGCAGTTGCGGAGGCAGCGCCTCCAGAAACACCGGCGGTTCCTGTTCACCATGATCACGTATCAGGCTTTGCCAGGCCCGGGCGGTGCGGTCCAGGGCTGCTTTCACCGGTTTGGGGGCAGTTTTTCGGGTTTTCAGCAACCGCTGCTGCTCCAGGCGCACCGAGTACATGCCCCGGGCCCGGTCCACCAGGTTGTGGGCCTCGTCCACCAGCACACCGGCGCGCCACTGGTTCTGGCGCACCAGCCCATGCAGCAGGGCGGACTGATCGAACAGCCGATTCACATCACCGATCACCAGATCACACCAACGGGCCATCTCCTGGGCCAGGAAATACGGACAAATGTCGTGACCGGCCGCGATCTTCGCCAGGTTGGCCTGATTCAGCGGCTCCTTGCTCTGCACTGCCTCGGCTCGGGCATCGGGTAGACGATCAAAAAAACCTTTCGCCAGGGGGCAGGATTCACCGTGGCAAGCCTTGTCCGGATGTTCACAGGCGTCGTCCTTGGCCACCAACTCCAGGGTCCGTAGGGGCCAGGGTTCGTTCCCCGCCTGTGCAGAGCGAAGTTTCTCCACGCCATCCAGGGCCAGTTGCCGCGCGGTGTTGCGGCAGGTGAGGTAGAACACCCGGTCCTGGCCGGCTTTGGGCATGGCCATCAGCGCGGGAAACAGGGTGCCCAGGGTTTTCCCTAGCCCGGTGGGCGCTTCCAGCAACAAGTCGGCGCCTTTCACCGAGTTCTTGTACACGGTCTCCGCCAGTTGCCGCTGTCGGGGCCGGAAATCTGGGAAGGGGAAGGTGAGGGTCGCCAACCGGGCGTCTCGCTGCTCCCGGTGATGCGCCTCCTGCTCGGCCCAGGCTTTGTAGAGGCCACACAGGGTTTCCAGTTCCTGCCAGAGTTCGGCGGCGGTGGCGGTTTCGGTCTGCTCCGTTTCCTTGTCGCGGCCGGTGTCGTAATAGACCAGCGCCAGTTCCACGCTTTTCCAGTTTTCCTGGCGGCAGAGTAGGGCGCCGTAGGCCCTTAATTGTGCCCGGTGCAGCGCCCGTTGGTGCTCACGAATGCGCGAGACATCGCCCCGGTGGGTCTTGATCTCCTCCAACCGGTTCTTGTGCGGGTGATAACCATCGGCCCGGCCGGACAGGCGGATGCCCAGGCACTCACCGGTCAGTAAATACTCGCTTTTATAGCCGTAACCTCGCCTGGCCTGCAACGCCTGGTGCCCGGCAATGCCTTCCTCGGCACTGGGTGCCGGGGTGTAGCGAAAATCCAGGTCGCCCGTGCGGGCGGCAAACTCGCACAGGGTCCGCACCGCCACTTTCAAGGCGATATCCGCCACGCCCGTCATTCCACCGCCTCATCATCCTGCCAGCGCACGTAACAGACACTGGCGGGCATGCCCTCCCGGGCGAAGAACTCCAGCCATCGCACCTGGTGGTCCTGAAGGCGGTCTCCCGGGCCTTTCACCTCGATCATTTCGTAACGGGCGTCCGTGTCCGTAGCACCGGGCACCAGTCGAATCAGGTCGGGAAAGCCGCTGCGGTGCTCCCGGATGTTGTTCAACAAACGCCGGAACAACGCTCCGAGGTGATGGGGTGGTATGCAGTCCAGGGCCAGTTCCAGCAGGGCTTCGTCCAGCACTGGCCAGACCACGAACGGATTGGCGATGCCCTGCTTCTGCCGAAAGGCTTCCAGTATTTCCCGGCGATAGTGCCCGCTCTCAAGCAACGCAAAACGGGTTTCGAACGCCTCCTGCCGACGCGAGACAAAATCCTCCCGGGTCAGGTCCGCCGGGCCCACGTGGAAGGGATGAAAGAACGCACCGGGCAAAGGCTGGAAAATCACCGGCCAGCACAGCAGACCAAACAGGGCATTGATCAGGGTGTTCTCGACGTAGAACACCGGCGCCTCGTCGGCGGTCAGGTGCTGAAGGGCCGCCCATTCCACGGTACCGCTTGTCGGTTTCGGGAGGGTCAGGGTGAAACGATGAATCTCCGGGGTTTCAGGCGGTTGTGGTTTCTCCACGCCCATCTTTGGCGCCAGCCTCTTGATCAGCCGAGCCAGGCCCTGGGCTTCGGCATCGCTCAGATCACCAGTCTGCCACTCGCAGACCAGGGCCCAGGCCTGTTCAAAGCGTTTCATGCGCTCCAACAGCCGGAGCCGTTTAAGCCGGGCTTCCCGATGACCGCTGGCGGCCCAGGCTTCGAGCGCCAGTTCCCGGTCGCCCTGGCGTTCGGCCTGGCGGCCCAGTTCCAGAAGCAGCCGGTTCCTTCGACTGGTCAGCCAGGGGTTGTCGATGGCCGGCGGTACCTGGGGCCAGACGTCGGCGGCGGGGATGCCATCATCCAGTTGCTCACGGCACCGGTGCATAAGCAGGTAACAGTCCACCTCGGCCCGCTGCCGGAACGCCCGGGACTCCGGGGTGAAGGGCACCGGCTCGAATTGCTGCACGCCCAGTTCCACCAGCACGAAATCGGTCCAGCTTTGGCGCAGGTTGCCAAAGAACATCAGGCGCAGTCGATCAAACAGCGCCATTTCCCGCAACCGCACCACCGCCACGGTATCGGCCAAGTCAGTCTCGCCCAGCCAGACCCGAAGCGGCCGGGCCTCGGGGAAGGCCTCTGCCAACTGTTCACGCATCTGCGCCTTGCCCAGGGTTTTCGGCAGGCCCTGCTGCTGCAGCCAGGGGCCAAACACCGGCCGCAACTCGGCCAGGGTGAATAGCCGGAATACCTCCGCCAGGGTCAATTCCGGATCGCCATCCAGCCAGCCATCATGCCTTAACGCAGCCAGGGCCTCACGCTCGGTTTCCGGCAATTCCGGGTAGCGCAGCTTGTCGGCACGAAACAACTCGCCGGTGCGCATAACCATGCGGGTCAACAGTGCCCGTGGGCCGGTATTCAAGGCTGCAAACGCGGCCAGCCGTGCCTGCTCCCGTTGATTCAGCAGGTCCTGGTGGTGGTCCGCCACCCAACCTACCAGGAGGTCCATGTTCTCCAGGTAATACAGGGGGTTTTCCAGGCTGGCTGGGATCAGTGTTTGCTGGCTCATGGGGTATTGCGATCGGATGGCGAAGGAACCCTGACTTTACGATGGAAGCGGGCCACGCTCAAATCCGTAACCCTGCGTAAAAAATGCCATCGAGGTATGCCCACGTACCCTCTGCGAATCCGGGCGCGCATGAGGTAACCTGTTGTCCCGGCAATCCAGTAACACTCGCAGCTAAGGACACCCATGGCCAACGCCCCCGCCATCGAACCCGGCTTTCATGCCATCCACGCCAACCACCTGGAAGACCTGCGCCGGGCGGTGGTGTACATCTGCCGGCAGAACCCGCTGCCACCGCTGCAGAGCGAGACCTTCCTGGTGCAGAGTAACGGCATCGCCCAGTGGCTGAAGCTGGCGCTGGCCGAAAAGCGCGATGACGAGGGCATGGACGGTGGTCTGGGCATTGCCGCGGGCATGGACTTCCTGTTTCCCGCCCGTTTCATCTGGCAGGCCTACCGCGCGGTGTTGTCGGATGCGGAAGTGCCGGAGCAATCCCCTTTCGACAAAAGCCGGCTGGTGTGGCGCCTGTATCGCCTGCTGCCCACCCTGCTGGACCGGGACGACGCCTTCATTCCGCTGGCCCGCTTTCTCGACGGCACCGACCCGGACGTGCGCACCTTTCAGCTGGCGGAAAAAGTGGCCGACCTGTTCGACCAGTACCAGGTGTTCCGCGCTGACTGGCTGGCCGCCTGGGAGCAGGGCAAAGACGTGCTGATCACCGCCCGGGGCGAGGAAAAGCCGCTGGCGCCGGAGAACCTGTGGCAACCGCTGCTCTGGCGGGCCCTGGTGACCGATGTGGGCGAGGCGGCCCACACCAGCCGGTCCCGGATTCACACCCGGTTCATGGAGCAGGGCCAGCAGCTTGCGGAACCGGCCAACCCGTCCCGGCTGCCCAGACGCATCGTGGTATTTGGCGTTTCCTCACTGCCGCGCCAGGCGCTGGAGGCCCTGTACGTGCTCAGCCGGTTCAGCCAGGTGGTTTTATGTGTCCACAACCCCTGCCAGTTCTACTGGGCCGACATCATCAGCGACCGGGAACTGCTGAAAGCCGAGCGCAAACGGGGCGCGGCCCACCCGGTCCTGTCCACCGTGGATGATCCGGATCAGCTGCACCAGCACGCCAACCCGCTGCTGGCCGCCTGGGGCAAGCAGGGGCGGGACTACATCCGCCTGCTGGACGAGTTCGACAACCCGGAGGAATACCGGGATCGCCTGCAGACCCCGGACCGGAAGATCGACATCTTTTCCGAACACGGCTCCGATGAGACACCGTGCCTGCTGCACCAGTTGCAGGACGACATCCTCAACCTGACGCCCCTGCAGGAAATACGGGAACAGCACCGAACCCTGAACCCGGGCGAGGACCTCTCGCTGGTGTTCCACCAGGCCCACAGCCCCCAGCGGGAAGTGGAAATCCTGCACGACCAGCTGCTGGCCGCGTTCAACACCGACCCCAACCTCCGGCCCCGGGATGTGATGGTAATGGTGCCGGACATCAACGTGTACGCCCCCCACATCCAGGCGGTGTTCGGCCGCTACCAAGCGGGTAGCAAACGCCACATTCCCTTCGCCATTTCCGACCAGGGCCAGCGCCACCACGAACCGGTGCTGATTGCCCTGGAAACCCTGATGTCGCTGCCCCGCAGCCGGTTTGGCGTGAGCGAGATCCTGAGTCTGCTGGAGGTGCCCGGCATCCGGGACCGCTTCGGCATCGGTGAAGACGAGATCCCCCTGGCGAGGCGCTGGGTGGAGGGCGCCAACATCCGCTGGGGCCTGCACGACGAACACCGGCAAAGCCTGGACCTGCCCGCCGAGCTCAACCGCAACACCTGGCAGTCCGGCCTGCGGGCCATGCTGCTGGGTTATAGCATGGGCGAGGACGAACCCTGGGGCGGGGTGGAGCCCTACGGGGAAATCGGCGGGCTGCAGGCGGACCTGGCCGGGCGGCTGGACGAATTCGTGTATCAGCTCGAGACCCTGTGGCAGGCCCTGCAGGAAAGCCGAACGCCCCAGGAGTGGGAAGCCCTGTTCTCCGGCATGCTGGAGCAGTTTTTCCACAAGGTGGAAGACACCGATCTCTTGCTGCTCAACCGTTTCCGCCGTCAGCTGGAACAATGGCTGGAGGATGCCCTGGCCGCCGGGCTGACCGACCAGCCCCTGCCGCTGAACATCGTCAAGGACGTGCTGCTCGACGGCCTGGACGAGGGTGGGCTGAACCAGCGCTTCCTCGCCGGCAAGGTGAACTTCGCCACGCTGATGCCCATGCGCGCCATCCCCTTCCGCAAGGTATGCCTGCTGGGCATGAATGACGGCGACTATCCGCGCTCCCGCCCGCCGGTGGATTTCGACCTGATGGCCCAGGACTACCGGCCCGGGGACCGATCCCGCCGGGAGGACGACCGCTACCTTTTCCTGGAAGCCATGCTGTCCGCCCGGGAGCAGCTGTACATCAGTTGGGTGGGCCGAAGCATCAAGGACGACTCCGAACGCCCGGCCTCGGTGCTAATCGGCCAGCTTCAGGACCACCTCAACAGCCTGTGGGCACTGGACGGTCACCCCGACAGCGCGGTGACCGATGCCCTGACCACCCAGCACCCGTTGCAGCCGTTCAGCCGGGCCTACTTCCCGAAAGCCAACGGCACGGGCGAGGGCGACCACATAACGCCCAAACCGTTGGCCGAGGTCCTGAAAAGCCGACGCCTGTTTACCTTCGAGCGGGAATGGCGAAGCGCCCACGGTGAGGAAGTGGTCACTAACCAGCACGAACCACTGGCTTTCCAGGCACCGGAAGAACCGATCACCTTGAACGACCTGGCCGGTTTCCTGAAAAAGCCCATCGACACCTTCTACCAGCGCCGCCTGCAGGTGCGCTTCGAGGATGTGGATGACGAAGACACCGACAACGAGAACTTCGAGCTGACCGGCCTGGACCGCTGGCGCCTGGACAACGAGCTGATCCGGCACGCGGTGTTCAAGGCCGCCAGCGAGGAGGAGCTGTACGACCGGGTGGAAGCCCGGCTGGACCGCATGGCCCGACGCGGCGACCTGGGCATGGGCGTGACCGAACACCGCCTGCGCACCGAACTGTCCGGCCGCCTGCCGGATCTGTTCGGCCGCTACCGCACGGCCCTGGCCGAATGGCCGGAAGCGGTGGATGAGCCCATCGGCTTTGATGAACGCTTCACCAACGACCTGGGTGAGGTCGACGTGGTGGACCTGATCGACGGCCTGCGCCGCAACGCCGAAGGCCAGCTGTGTCGGCTGGTGGTGGCCCAATCCGGCCTGCTGACCGGTTCCGGCTACAGCAAGAAAGTGCGTTACGCCAACCTGCTACGGGACTGGGTGATTCACCTGGCCGGCCAGCTCACCGCCCGGCCCTTCGAAACCCGCATCCTGGCCAAGGAAGAGGGCCGGGACTTCCGCCTGGCGCCTATGGACCCGCTGGCCGCCCGCAGCCATCTGGAAGCCATCGTTGGCCGGTGGATGGCAGCCACCACCCGCACCCTGCCGCTGCACTGCGAGGCGGGCTTTGCCTGGATCACCAGTTTCTACCAGAGCAAAAAATACCTGGGCGATCACGAGCGGGCCCTGGACGAGGCCGAGCAGGCCTATCTCACCGCCCTGGAACGGGACACCGGCTACCTGCGAGCCGCCTACGACAGCCCGGAACAACTGTTGGACAGCGGGGAATTCGAGGCCCTGCTGCACGACCTCTATGTGCCTTTGTGGGAAGCGGAGCAGGGCAAATCGGCCGCCGAACAGATCGGAGGTGAGCAATGAGTCAGCCTATGGATAACGTTACCCAGAGACCGAACCTGGACCTGGACCCACTGGCCCTGCCCCTGAACGGCAGCGCCCTGATCGAGGCCAGTGCCGGTACCGGCAAAACCTTCACCATCGCCATCCTTTATGTGCGCCTGGTGCTCGGCCATGGCCAGAGTGAGGACAGCCCGCTGCAGAACCTGCTGCCACCGAACCTGCTGGTGGTCACCTTCACCGAAGCGGCCACCAAGGAGCTGCGCGACCGCATCCGCACCCGGCTGACCCAGGCCGCCGAGGTGTTCTCCGACACCCCCGACGACCCGGAACCACCGGCGGAAACGGCGCTGATCTACAAACTGCGCAACGAAAGCTACTCGGACCCGGCCACCTGGCCGGATTGCCGCAAGAAGCTGTTGCTGGCCGCCGAATGGATGGACGAGGCGGCGGTCTCCACCATTCACAGTTTCTGCAACCGTATGCTCAGCGAACACGCCTTCGACAGCGGCAGCCTGTTCAAACTGACCCTAGAAACCAACCAGAACGACCTGCTGGACGATGTGGCGCGGGACTACTGGCGCACCTTCGTCTATCCGCTGCCCCCGGCCTGGATGGACGAAGCCCTGAGCCACTGGAAAACCCCGGAAGACCTGCGCCAGGCCGTGCGCAACCTGATGGACGACCCGGACAGCCTGGGTACAGCGCCGGCCAGCGTGCATGCGGCCATCCAGCAATCCGTCGAGCAGCGCGAGCAAGAGTCCAAGACCCTGAAAAACCGCCCCTGGGCGGACTGGCAGGAAGACGTGCTCGACCTGCTGGCCGACCTGCAAAAAGCCAAGCGCCTGCACGGCAACAGCAAGAAATCCATGCTCACCGCCTGGGACAACCTGGTGACCTGGGCAAACTCGGACGAGCTGCTGCCCGAAGGCCTGGAGAAGACCGGTTTCAAAAACCAGACGCCGGAAGGGCTGGCCAGGACCCTGAAAGGGGAGGGCGAAGCGCCGGATCATCCCGCGTTCCACGCCATCGAGGAACTGCTGGCCTTCGCCGACAACCCACCCAGCGCCAAAGCCGACATCCTGCGCCACGCCAGCCACTGGATGGCCGACCGGCTGGAGGCGGAAAAACAGCAGCGCTCGGAAATGGGTTTTGACGACCTGCTCACCCGGCTGGACGATGCCCTGCATGGCCCAAGGGGCGACCAGCTGGCCGCCACCATTCGCCGCCAGTTCCCCGTGGCGCTGATCGACGAATTCCAGGACACCGACCCGGTGCAGTACCGCATTTTCAACCGCATCTACCGCGTGGAAGACAATGCCCCGGAGACCTGCCTGCTGATGATCGGGGACCCGAAACAGGCCATCTACGCCTTCCGGGGCGCGGATATCCACACCTACCTGCAGGCCCGCCAGGGCGTGAAAAACCGCACCTACACCCTGGGCACCAACTTCCGGTCGGCCCAACCGATGGTGGCCGCAGTGAACCGGGTATTTGAATACAGCGACCGGCACAGCCGGGCCGGGGCTTTCCTGTTCGGCCAGGGCGAGGCGTCGGAACTGCCCTTCCAGGGTGTGGCGGCCAAAGGCACCAAACGCCTGTGGTCGGTGAACGGCGAATTGCAGCCAAGCCTGACCTTCTGGACCCACGAAGCCGGCGAGGACGATAAGAAAGGCCTGGCCAAGGGCGCCGCCACCGCCGACCTGGCCGAAAGCTGCGCCAGCGAAATTGCCCGCCTGCTCACCCTGGGCCAGGCCGGACACGCCGGCTTCGCCCGGTCCGAAGACCCGAACGATCTGCAGCCGGTGGAACCCAAGGATATCGCCGTGCTGGTGAACAAAGGGGCCGAGGCCAAGGCGGTCCGGGATGCCTTGGGCCAGCGGGGCATCAAGAGCGTGTATCTCTCGGACCGGGACTCGGTACTCACTTCGGCCGAGGCCAAGGAAATCCTGTGCTGGCTGCGGGCCTTCGCCGAGCCCCGGCAACTGAGCTATCTTCGCGCCGCACTGGCCACACCCACCCTGGGCCAGTCCTGGCAGGCGCTGGACGAACTGCTCACCGACGAACTGGTACTCGAAGCCCGGATCGAGCGATTCCTGGGCTACCAGACGCAGTGGCAACAACAGGGCGTACTGCCCATGCTGCGCCGCTTCCTGATGGACTTCGAAGTGCCCGGCCGGTTACTGCAACGCCCCGATGGCGAGCGGCGGCTGACCGACATCCTGCACATTGCCGAGCTGCTCCAGCAGGACAGCCTGCAACTGGATGGCGAACACGCGCTGGTGCACCACTACACCCAGATTCTGCGGGCCGCCGACGAAGAGGAAGAAAACCGGACCCTGCGCCTGGAAAGCGACGCCGGGCTGGTGAAGGTCATCACCGTGCACAAGTCCAAGGGCCTGGAATACCCGCTGGTGTTCCTGCCCTTCGGCACCACCTACCGGGCCCAGAGTGAAAAGCAGGCTTTCGTGCGTTACCACGATGCCAGTGACCGGCTGGTGACCGTGTTCGACCCCACGCCGGACGATGTCGCCCGCGCCGACCAGGAGCGCCTGGGCGAAGACATCCGAAAATGCTACGTGGCCCTGACCCGTGCCCGCTTTGCCACCTGGGTGGGGGCGGCTGCCGTGCAGGACTGGCCCGAAAGCGGGCTGGGCTACCTGATTGCCGGCGACAGCGAACGCCCGATCACTGACTGCCTGGCACCTCTGGCCGAGGGGCGGCACGAGATCCTGATTGAGCCCCTGCCTGAACCCGAAACCCGCCACTTCACCCAACAGGCTCCGGAGGACCTGGGCCCGGCACTGGTCTCCACCCGCGAAGCCCGGGAAGACTGGTGGATTGCCAGCTACTCCGCCATCGAATACCGCGATATGGCCGGCACGGGCATCGCCTTTACCGGCGAAGTGGAAGACGCCCAGACCCAGAACCTGTTGGAGGAAAGCGCCCAGCAAACCGGGGAAGAGGACGTTGCGGCCAGACCCGCCACCCGCAACCAGCACCAGTTTCCCAGAGGCGCGGCCCCCGGCACCTTCCTGCACGAACTGCTGGAATGGTGCGCCCAGCAGGGCTTCGACCGGATTGTGGAAAACCCCGACGCCTTGCGGCAACAGCTGGCGCGCCGCTGCAGCACCCGGGGCTGGAGCGAATGGGTGGTGCCGCTGGAACACTGGCTGCTGGCCCTGATTCGCACGCCCCTGACCCTGCAACGGAGCCGCGACGAACAAAGCTCGCTGGCCGGGCTCACCAGCCTGCGCCCGGAACTGGAATTCTGGTTTGAAAGCCGCAACGTCCAGGTCGCCCGGCTAGACCAGTTGGTGACCGCCCACACCCTGAACGGCGCGGACCGCCCGCGGGTGGAAGAAAAGCGCTTCAACGGCATGCTCAAGGGCTTTATCGACCTGGTGTTCGAACACAACGGGCAGTATTACGTGCTGGACTACAAATCCAACGCCCTGGGCGAGAGCGACAGCGCCTACACCGACCAGGCCATGGGCGAGGCCCTTCTGGACAAGCGTTACGACCTGCAATACGTGCTCTACCTGCTGGCCCTGCACCGCCTGCTCAAAGCCCGGCTGCCGGATTACGACTACGACCGGGATGTAGGCGGGGCAGTTTATCTGTTCCTGAGGGGCATTGAATCCCCTACCGGCGGAGCCTTTGTGGATAAACCACCGAGAGCATTGATGGAACAACTCGATAGCCTGTTTGACGGTGAAAGCACCGAAGGGGAGGCCGCCGCATGAGCCGGACCCGACATTCCGACAACCAGTTCGCCCTGGACCTGGGCGACAACTCCCCCGTTGAAACCACTGGCACTCCGACTCCGGCTGTGGATAAACCGCACCCGCTGACCAGCCTGGCCGACACGGAAGCCTTACTGCAGCAATGGCAACAGGCCGAGTGGATTCGCCCGCTGGATACCGGCTTTGCCCGGCTGATCCGGGATCTCTCGCAAGAGCAGGGCGAAGCGCCGGACCCGCTGGTGCTGCTTCTGGCCGCGCTGGCCTCCCACCAGGTGGGACGCGGCCATGTCTGCATCGATCTGGCGACGCTGATTGATAACAGTAACCACGTTCTGGCGCTGCCCCCAGAGGATGCCCGGATCAGTGCGGCCCCGGCGCCTGACGAACCGGTGCAGGACGCACCCACGCCACGGGAAGTGCTGGCCGGAACCACACTGACGCAATGCCTGTCCGCCCTCAACACCTCTCAGGCGGTGAGTACAGGGGAGTTATCCACACCTCTGGTGTTAAACGACACCCGGCTGTACCTGCGACGATTCTGGCGTTACGAACAGCAGATTGCCGGCGCCATCGACACCCGGCTGGCACTGCCTTCGGCGTTATCCGACCCGGGATCGGACACCACCGATACCCTGTCGCAAGCCCTGGCCACCCTGTTCCAGTCCTCCGAACCGGTGGATTACCAGAAACTGGCCTGCGCCCTGGCCGCCCGGCAGCGTTTCTCGGTGATCACCGGCGGCCCCGGTACCGGCAAGACCACCACCGTGGTCAACCTGCTCGCAGCCTTGCAGGCCGTGGCCGGGGAGAATCCGGAGCGGGCCGGGCGCAAATACCGCATTCGCCTGGCCGCGCCCACGGGCAAGGCCGCCGCCCGGCTGAACGAATCCATCGGTGGCGCCGTACGCCGCCTGCCGCTGGCGCAACTGCCGGGGCAGGTGGTGCTGGACGACATCCCCACCAGGGTCACCACCCTGCATCGCCTGCTGGGCAGCCGCCCGGACACCCGGCAGTTCCGCCACAACCGGGACAACCCACTGCTGGTGGACATTCTGGTGATCGATGAGGCCTCCATGGTGGACGTGGATCTGATGGCCTCGGTGGTGGATGCGCTACCCGAACGAGCGCAACTGATCCTGCTGGGCGACAAGGACCAGCTGGCGTCAGTGGATGCCGGGGCCATCCTGGGGGAACTCTGCCAGCGCGCGGCGGATGCCCACTACACCGGGGAAACCGCCGACTGGCTCCGGGCCGTCACCAGCATGGCGGTGCCAGCCGAGCTTCTCGACGACAACGGGCAGCCACTGGACCAGGCGGTGGCTATGCTTCGAAAAAGCTATCGTTTTCAGGAGGATAGCGGCATTCGCCAGCTCGCGGAGGCGGTCAATACCAACGCACTGGATACCGCCATGCTCGAGCGGATTCGCCAGCCGGCCTTCGACGATGTGGTCTGGCTCAATGGCCACACGCCCCGGCCCGACGCGGAGGCCACACTGGCACAGATCTGCCAGCACGCGGTCACCGGCACACCGAATGCCTTTGCCAATCAAGGCGAGGGACGGGTTATCCACAACCAGCCCCTGCCACCGCCCGTGGGTTACCGGAAATACCTCGAGCGCATGAAAAACCATGACCTGAATGCCAACAGCCCCCATGCCGAATGGGACGCACTGGCACGGGAGGTACTGGAGGCGTTCAACGATTTCCAGGTGTTGTGTGCCCTGCGCAAGGGCCCCTGGGGCGTGGAAGGTCTGAACGACCGCATTGCGCGGCACCTGTTGGCGGAAAAACTGCTGCCACGGGCGGAAGGCTGGTACGCCGGCCGCCCGGTGCTGATTACCGGCAACGACTACAACCTGGGCCTGATGAACGGCGATATCGGCATCACCTTCTCGGTGCCCTGGGGCCAGGATGATGATGGCCAACCCACGTTCGTGCTGCGCGTCGCCTTCCCGGACAGCGAGAGCCCCGGCGGCATTCGCTGGATTTCCCCCAGCCGTCTGCAACAACTGGAAACCGTGTACGCCATGACCGTGCACAAATCCCAGGGTTCGGAGTTCAATCACACCTGCCTGGTACTACCAGACCGCCTGAGCCCGGTGTTGACCAAGGAACTGGTGTATACCGGCATTACCCGGGCCCGGAACTGGTTCAGCCTGATTACCGGGGATGCTCAGGTTTTCAGCGATGCGGTTAATCAGCGGGTGGTTCGGGCGTCTGGACTTGGGATTCGGTTAGGCGCGAACGATTGACGCTGCATGGCGTAAGGGTACTTTTACTGCGAGTGGGGCCGACGAAGATATTAATAATTTATCGCTCACGCTCTGTCGTCAGACCGAGCCGCCACTACCAGATACGTTGCTAGCCAAAAAGCGTATCTCAGCACGTCATAACCGATATATGTCATATGTGGCACAATGACGAAAACGTTTCATAGAACAAGGATGTACCATGAAGCTAGCAACTGCGTTTCTCGCCCTCTTGGCACTTACCCTGACTGCCTGCACTTCAGGCAAGGCTACTCCTGACAACCAGCAGGCTGTGGTGGCTCTGCTAAAGAGAACCCAGAGCCACCTGGTGTATGTGAAGGGTGGTAGCTTTGAGATGGGGGATTTCGGGCCGAAAGATCCCCGGGGCTACTTACCCTGGAGTTTTAAGCAGGACGACAAACACCTCCACAAAGTCACACTGGATAGCTACTACATCATGGACCGTCAGGTGTCCTACGCGGACTATGACACCTATACAGAAGCCTCCAGTCAGCCCAGGATCAATACCGATAACCGCAGTAGTGACACACGAGCCCCGAACGTGCCGGCAGGCGTGGACTGGTACCAGGCCCGGAATTACTGCCAGTGGCTGGCCGAGCAAACCGGCCGCCCCTTCGCACTGCCGACCGAAGCCCAGTGGGAATACGCCGCCCGCAGCCGGGGAAAAATGATGCCGTATGCCACGAATGATGGTATTTTGCGCAAAGGGAAGAACTATCCCACCCGGGAAGAGCGACGGCAGGCTACCACAGGCAATTCTCCCTACGCACCGTACACAATCGCAAAAAAGTACCCCCCAAATCCTTTGGGTATCCATCAGATGGGACTTAATGGTTATGAGTGGGTCAGCGACTGGTACAGCGAAGACTATTACAAACACTCACCGGAACAGAATCCGACCGGCCCCAAGTCGGGAACACTCAAAGTGCGCCGTGGGGGGGCCACAGGAGAAAGCTTCCTGGGCATGGTCACGGTTATACGAACGCCGTATAACCCAGACCTGACGGAGATTCCACCAAAGCATAGTGATGCGGAAATCGACCCAACAAGGAAGCAGCGATATAGCATGAGCACTGCACGCTGTGTGGTCAATGAGACAGAGTAACCCGACGGGCGGCCCAGTTCTGCTTCCTTCCTTGAAAACCTAGACCTTTTCCGTAGGTGGAGGCACCAAACATTCCGTATGATTAAAGCAGGCCCGGTGAAACTTGGGCTCAACGTCATACTGGGTCAGATAGTCTTCCATGTCGTTGCGGACTATCGGCGTTCCCTTGGAGGCCGCTGGCTTTAGTTGCTGGTAAAAGCGCTGGAGATTGCCAGGATAATCACTGGACAGCCAGGACTTCTCACCTCGCCCCAGAAACTCAAGCAGCGCCGCTTCGCCCTCATCCACGGTGATATTACCATCACTGATTTTCGGTTTAATGCGCTGCATAATGTTGCAGTATTCCGCCTGCGACTGCGCCCAGGCAAAGATGTTGATAATGGCCCGCTTGCGCTCTGTCATAAAGCCAAAGCGCCAAAAGTTGATGTCCTCCCAGTCCCAGGTGCGGTTTTCAGGCTCCAATGCATCAAAGGCATTGACCTGCATTAAGCGGTAGAGTAGAGCTCCTTTGGCATCTGGAGTGGTGTACCGGAGCACATCCGGGTTAATGTTAATTCGTTCAACTAAAAGACTGCGAGCCTCCGCAGCAGCCATCTCATCCCTCAGGCCATCCCAGAAGTCAACCAAGGCATCTTGGGCTTGTTGAGCGGTGTCATATATATAATCTTTCAATTCTCTTCCATTTTGCAGCGCAATAACCAGAATGTTAGACAACGCCTCAAACGCCTCGTCATCAATAAACTCCAGCCGCTCGTAATTGATGTTCTTGAGCTGGTAAGCCACCCATTGGGCGAACTCCCAGATCAGGTCGGCATCGACTTCCAGCGTCAGCTTGCCCTTGGCCCCGACCCCGAAGCAAAAGCCAGCTTTGGCCACGATGCGAAATTTCCCTGCTGCATAATTTATTTTGAATGTTGATTCCGCCCCTACACCAACCTGGCCCATGAGGGCCGGCGCAATCTTCGCAAAGGGCGCAAACTCATCGGTCTCCGGGCTTTTCCACTCCACTTGCCCGCCCAGTGCGACTCCAAGCTCACCCCCTATGAAAGCCTTGAGCTCCGTGCCCTGAACCGGGTCAGGGTCAGCCATATCGACGATCTGTTGTCCCGGAACACCCGCTTCGCGGGAGGAGCCTGGAATGCCTTTGGCTCTGGCCCCCTGGCCGGTAAACTCGGCCTCAAGGTTAAGTTCAATGGCCACACTGGCGCCCAGGCTGCCGGCGACGCTTAGCAGGGTATGGCTGCGCAGCATGCCGAGATTCGCGCCCGCAAAGGCCATCATGTAGCCCCCGGGCGGTTCATAGCAGTCGATGGTGCCTTTGGCCTGGGCCAGCATGAGCTCAGCGTGGCCACTGGAGCCATAGCCCCAGCGCATCAGTTGGGCTTCGGGCTCAAGTCGGCCGGATGCTCATGGCTGGCAATGTTTGCTCGCCAGATCAGAACGCATTGTCTCTGGCCCGGAAGCTGCGGGTAATGGCATCCCAGAGTCCTGCGGCTTCGGCATCGGTGAGAGAGGCCTCATCCAGACTTGGCTGATAGTCATCACCAAAACTAAATTCGCCATTCTTGAAGGTTACTGAGATTCGAGGTTCTCTGGCGGAGCCGCGTTGACTGTTGGCTTCAATCATAAAGTGATGTCCCCGAACATCTTCATCTGTGGTTACAGTGCCCAGCCACTCTTCTGCCTGCTCGATCCCCTGTAATTCAAGCGTGCCTTTCCGGAGCACCCCAAAGTGATCGTCCCCCTTCGCTTTCATGACAGACTCTGCCTGCCCCATACGATCCAGCAGGGTATCTTCCGTCTTGATAGTGGAGTTGGCGTTAAAGTGGATGTATACATCCCGATGTTGACGATCAACAAATGTCATGGCCACCGTTTCTTCCCGAAACGGCAGCGCCGCACCGGGTATGGGCTCCTCGGCACCTCCGGCCAGGAATCCGCCTTCAAAGCATAAGCCGGGGGTATCCGGGATGTCGTGGGCTTTGCGGGGGATTAGGTTTTGGAGTAGATATTCGACTTGTTTTAGGCGTTCGGGCTTGTTGGTAGCAAGAGAGGCCCGCATGTCAGTATATCGATCACCTGCGACGTCAGTGGCTTTTATTTCAACCATAAACAGCGTTAGACCTGCCCGCCGGTACCCTTCCAGAACCCTAGCTGCGTCAGGCATGTGGGGGGCCTCATTTCGATCAAATATGAAGGTGTTGGGATCAATTTCGTAAACCTTCTTTAGATAAGGCTGATCTCGTTCATCATCCGTTGCTGTGTTTGCCAGTTCCTCCCGGCGTTCACGAATAAATCGCTGAAACATCTGCCGGCTGGTGAACTTGGCGCTAATCCGGGCGTCGTTGACGGTTAGGGTACTGTAACCAAGAGCCAGTTGTTGTGGCATGGCCACCTGAAAACGACCGATACACACCGGGGCCTGTGTCCTGGTGTAGGCGTCCACCGTTTGCTGTTCCTGTTCGTTCATTGCTGGTACTCCCTGCTCCCATTCTCCGCATCCCTGGCTCAGCAGGGCTGTAAGGGCAATCACGCCCCAGCGACCCAGGAGGGATGCCAATCCATTCAGTGGCGGTATCAAGACCATGTGCTGGCAATCTCCAGTATCGAGCCAAGTGTGAACCAGCGGGCATAGGTATCGTTGTAGGCGGGTTCGTGGCCAGTTGCTACTCTCAGACTCTCTTTCGCTTGTCTGGACCCAATTGAGCCAGAGCGCGCAGGAACGGTGCCGTCGCCGGGCTCATCCGGTTCGCTGACGGTGTAGCGGAGGTATATTCGGCGGTCACTCTGAGTATCGGTTTGCTGGATCGAGCGTTGGGTCCCCATTTGGTTGTGGATCATAACTGCTCGATGGCGTAAATGGTGGTTGGAGAGGTCTTCCCCTCGCCAGCAAACGGCGCCATAACTCACGTAGTCATTGCTATTCGAATAAAACAAGTAAGTGTTTGCGTTGAACTGGTTAGTGAGGGTTTGATGAAACGGTTTAACAGAGAGATTCATTACTCTTGAATACGAAGCCCACGCTTCATCCAATTGCCGTTGTCGATGTTCTGACGAGCCTTCCAATTCTGGCATTGCCATCTCCGGCTCCATCATACCCCACCATTTGTCGCGCTCCAGATAGATGTCCGTGTACGGATCGTCACCAGTGGGCAGGGCAACGTCAGGCTGACCTTCCGTCTCTATCCGTAACCAACCGCGGCCATACTGGGGTGTGGGCACCAATTGAAGTGGCCCCGGTGCCTGGGCCAGGACCGCCGTCATTTCCTCGCCGTCCGCCCCCAGAACCTGACTGGTCGCCCACGAGCCTTCCGTTCCACACTTCATGCGTCGGTAAAAAACGCCCGCTCCGACCGTGGGCATCACGCCATGAACAATGCCCAGCAGATTGTCTTTGCCGCCATCCACCTCCGAGTAACAGCGGGCCACCAGTCCCCCCATGGAATGAGTGACGAGAATGGCACTGTGACAAACCATTCGTGCGGCCTGGTAGCCTGCAATAATGTCCTTTACGCGCCGGGCCAGGGTAGCGGCAGAATCTTTGTTGGATTGCAGCCAGTTGTAGCCGCAGGCATGGACCGGGAAATTGAAGCGTCCGAGTGTCCGGATGTTGGCCTCGGCCCGGGACTCGGCCTCAGCCTCCGGGAGTTGGCGTACAATTTTGTAGTAATCCGTCAGGTCGGTCTGCAGGATGTCAAAATCGGCGTCATCGTCGATGTTGAGCTGGTTCTCCAGCCACACCAGAAAATCGCCATAGGACATCTTGCCCACCTCGCCCCAGCCGCGGGCTTTCGCCAGGTAGTCACCCGGGATTCTCTCACGAGTGGCGAAGTCGACGTAGCGGCGTGTGATTCCTTCTGGGGGCTGACCATCGGGATCTACTTCGGTCTGATTAGGGTTCAGGATTTCTTTCCGATCTTGAGCCGATTTCGAAAACCAGCCCAGCACGGACCATGGATTATCGACACGCCACTTACCCCCTTCTTTGGTATTTCTCAGATTACTCCCCATCACTCCGGGCACAAAAACAACCGGAATCACGGCCTCGTGAACCACGACTTCGGTGACATGCTGCTCTTCGCTGGGGCGCATGTAGCTGGAAGCCATATCAAAGATGTTGTAGATATCGTATTGACTCATCCCTGTTGTCCTAGAAAAACGATGTCCATTCCTTCTACGAATTCACTTTTTTGCATCTGGGTGTCGCCGTTGCCATCGGTTACACCGGTGTGAATCACTTTGCCATCCCGTTGCAGCTCAAATGCGCGGTTGGCCACGGGGCGCCCGTCCCGCGTCCGCGCTTTATAGGTTTCCTGAAACTTGGTTTGGGGGAAGGCATTGAAGGTGTGAGGCAGGCTGGTCGGTCCATCAAAGGTTTTCATCGCCCCTTTGATCTCCACCTTGCCCGGCGCATGAAGCTCAATATTGCCGTCCTTGATCCTTACGTAGGCGCCACCGCTGACCAGCAGGATTTCCTTGGCAGCAGACAGGTCGATCTTGTCGTCGCTGGAGGTGATGTTCAGGTCTTTGCGGGCGGTGGTTTCCAGGTTGTCGGATTGCGCCTGTAACTCCACTTTTCCGCGTGCGGCAAATAGCTTGATCCCCGCCTTCTGCACAAACAGTGAGAGGGCTTCGGAGATGGACGCCACCAGGCTTTTGCCGGTGGCAACGTTCACGTCTTCGCCCGTGGCCACGCTCAGGGATTTGCCCTGGGCCAGGTGGGTGGATTCTGGCGTGCTCATTGTGATGCCGGCTGGCGAGGCCAGGTGCAGCCAAGGGGCTTTCATTCGGGCCGCTTCGCCTCGTCCTCCGCTGTCACTGGCGCCGGCGGCGTTGCTCTGGTCGCTGTCGGTGAGCTGTTCGCTGGTGCCGTAGGTGTCGTCGGCGTCTTCACCGGCCTGTTTGAGGTAGGCGCTGGCTTGCAGGCCGTCGGCGTTGTGGTCCTGGGCGCTCTGGCTGAGGGTATCGGTCAGTTGCCAGGCGCTCTGGATCTGTTGCCTTGCCGGGGTGAGGTCGAGCTGGTCGCCACTGGCGCCGATCTGGCCCCAACTGGTGAGGAACAACCCTTCGTTGGCCCGGATGGCGCCGTAGGCGTCGGTGCGCAGTTCGAAGCCGGTGCCCCGGAAGCTGCCCCGGTGGTTGCCGTTCTGGTGGATCAGGTAGCCCAGGTTGAGCTGGCTCTTTTCATTCTCGGAGTTCAGGCGCACCCGTTCCTGGTCGGTGGCGTCATCAAAGACCAGTTCGTTGTACTTGCTGCCCCGGTAGGTTTTGCTTTTGAAGCCGGAGAGCAGGCCATGGCTGTGCCAGTCGGGTTGCTGTTCGCCATTGTAGACCCGCCCGGTGATCAGGGGGCGGTCGGCGTCGCCTTCGAGGAAGTCGACAATGACTTCCTGGCCGATGCGGGGCACGAACACGCCGCCCCAGCCAGGGCCGGCGTTGGGCTGGGCCACCCGCAGCCAGACCCCGGCCTGTTCGTTGTGCTGGCCCTGGCGGTCCCAGTGGAACTGGACGCGGACGCGGTTGAGGGCGTCGGTGTGGATTTCTTCGCCTTCGGGGCCAACGACCGTCGCGGTCTGGGGGCCGCCAATGACCGGGCGCTTGTGGCGTAATACAGAACGGTAGGGCTGGGTGCGGCGCTGGGCTTCCAGCTCAACCAGGAAGTGGCCGGTGCCTGTGTGCTGGTAGTCGTTGGCCGCCTCGCTCTGATTGTCTTCAAGGCCCTGGGCGCGCTTGGCGGCGTCGATTTGTGGTTTGAGGCTGCCGGGTAAGGTGTTGAGGTGGGCCGAGACCGGCAGAGCGTTCTCGGCGTGGACGGTGACGCCGAGCACCAGGAACTGGCGTTCGGCTTCGCCGCCGGTGTCGTGCCGGGGGTGCTGGCTGAGTTCGAACCAGCGCCCGGCTTCCAGCTGCCGCACACCGCCGGCACCCCGGAAGCGTTTGGCCTGGGATTCACGGGCTTCCAGGCGATTGGCGGTCAGGCGTTCGCCCCGGTCGTGGCCGTGGTAATAGTATTCACCGGCGTAATCGTAGACTTCGGCGTCCGGCAGGTTGCCCTGGTCACTGAGGGTGCTCAGGCCGGTGCGTTTGGTCAACGACGGCTGTTTGTAATCGAAGGTGCCGACACTGACGCGGGTGGGCTGCTGCTTGCGAACCCCGCCCCACTGGGTGAGGGCGTCTTCCTGCTCGGTGGCGGCTTGGCGATGGAAGCGGATGACCCGGGGCTGAACGGGTTGGGTGGTGTCTGCGTCGTCGGTGATCACCAGGCGGTGGCCGTCGAAGCGGTTCGCCTCCTGACCTTCGTCATTCTCACCACGGCCATTACCGGAATGCTCGAAGTAGTACCACAGGCCTTCCTCTTCCATCAGGCGGCTGACGAACTGGAAGTCGCTTTCCTGATACTGCACGCAGTAACTGCGGGCGGGGTACTCCCGGCGCAGGTCGAAACGGTAACCACCCCGGGCCAGGTCGTGGCCCTCAAAGACCTGGCCAAGGATGTCCACCACCAAGCGGTTCTGGAAGATGCGGCTGTTGCGCCCGAGCTTGAGCATCTCCAACCAGGGCACCAGGGTGAGCTGGTAGTAGGTCACGCCGCCGTCTTCACCCAGTAGGGCGGCTTCGGAGACCAGCCCATGCAGGTGGCGGTAGCCGCCATCGGCCTGCAGCACCGACAGGCTGGCCGGCTGGGCCATCAGGGTTTTGAGTTCGATATCGCCCTGCTGGGAGAAACAGTCCAACGTATAGCGAAACGGTTGGCTGATCCGCTGTTCACCCACCAAGCGGTGAGGCATCAGCGGGGCGCTGACCGACAGGCTCAGCAGTCGCTGGGACTGGGACAAAGAAGTGTTGAAGATTTTCGAGAGCGAAGGGGGGAGCGTACCTGACTCATCCATGAGCAGCTTCCATCCGTGGGGTTGTTATCTCGGGCCGCCGGCCTTGGCGCCCATTAAAGGTTTCAGGTTATCCCGCATCGTTACCAACTGCAAGATCACACGGTGCACTAAAAGCGCTCAAATAACCGACACTATGATGTCACTGTACCAGCGGAGAGCTTTGGAGTTCGCGCACCCATAGGTCTTTATAAAAACGGTAGTATGGGGTTCTTGAAAGGCCGCCTCCCAGCTGGACCCTATCTGCGAATTGATCAATGACTGTCCCGATGCTGCTGCCTCCATAGATGGGCATAGTGGCCACCAGTCGCCAACAGCTGGTTATGGCTACCACTTTCCACAATCCGGCCCCCATCCATCACCAGAATCGTATCCGCATCCCGAATGGTAGACAGGCGATGCGCAATCACCAGGGTGGTCCGGTGTTCGCTGACTTCCTTCAGGGCGCCCAGAATCGCCTGTTCGGACAACGAATCCAGTGACGAGGTGGCTTCGTCCAGAATCAGCAGGGGCGGATTCTTGAGGATCACTCTGGCAATGGCCACCCGCTGCTTTTCACCGCCGGAGAGTTTCAGACCGCGCTCGCCCACTTTCGTGTCGTAGCCATCCGGCAGGCTGTGGATAAAGTGCTCCAGATGGGCCATGCGGGCGGCGCGGTGTACTTCTTCTTCCGTGGCGTCCGGGCGGCCATAGGCCAGGTTCCGGTAAAGGGTGTCATTGAAAAGCACCGTGTCTTGGGGCACCACGCCGATGGCGGCGCGCAGACTGTCCTGGGTCACGTCGCGAATATCCTGGCCGTCGATGCGGATGGCACCTTTATCCACGTCGTAAAAGCGGAACAGGAGGCGGGCGAGGGTGGACTTGCCCGCACCACTGGCGCCCACCACCGCGACCTTGTGGCCGGCGGGAATGGTGAAATCCACATCCTGAAGGATCGGACGATCCTTGCGGTAGGCGAAATGCAGGTGTTCAAAGCGAATTTCGCCCTTATCCACAGCCAACTCCCGGGCATCCGGCGCGTCTTCGATGACCGGTTTATCCCCAAGCAGCTTAAACAGCCGCTCCACGTTCACCAGCGCCTGCCGGATTTCCCGGTAGACAAAGCCCAGGGCATTTAGCGGAATGAACAGCTGGAGCAGGTAGGCGTTGATCATGGTGAAATCACCCAGGGTGATCTCGCCACTGGCCACTTCGGTGACCGCCATGGCCATGATCACAATCATCGCCACACCAATGATCAGGGCCTGCCCGGCGTTGAGGGTGGCCAGCGACAGGCGGTTTTTCAGGCGCGCCTGTTCCCATTCCTCGAGATCGGCGTCATAACGCTGGGCTTCGAAGCGTTCGTTGTTGAAGTATTTGACCGTCTCATAATTCAGCAGGCTGTCCACCGCCCGGGAGTTGGACTGGTTATCACGGGCGTTGGCTTCGCGGACAAACTTCGTGCGCCATTCGGTCACCTTGATGGAAAACACCACGTACACCACCACGGCCACCAGGATGGCGATCACGTAGCTCACGTTGAACACCACCAATAAAATGCCTGCCACCAGCAGGATTTCCAGCAGGGTAGGGACGATATTGAAGAGGGTGAAACGCAGCAGGAAGCTGATGCCGTTCGTGCCGCGCTCGATGTCCCGGGCCAGGCCGCCGGTCTTGCGGTCCAGGTGGAAGCCCAGTTCCCGCTGGTGCAGGTGTTCAAACACCCGCAATGAAACCCGCCGCATGGCTCGTTCCGCCACCCGGGCAAAAACGGCATCCCGCAATTCACTGAACAGGGTGCCACCAAAACGTAGCAGGCCGTAGGCGACCACCAGCAGCACCGGAATCCACAACAGCAGATCCTGCCCGCTGTTCTGGTCCAGATAGTCCACAATGTATTTCAGGGCGATGGGTGTGGCGACCGTGGCCAGCTTGGCCAATACCAGCAGTGAGAGCGCCAGCGCCACCCGGCCCCGGAATTCGGTCAGGTAGGGCCAGAGACCGGCGATGATTTTCCAGTCCGGTTTGTGGTCGGCGGGGTAATCGTTGTCAGCGTAGGCGCGCACTGGTTTATCCTTTCATGACGGAGTTGTCGAGCGCACGACTGGGTTTGCTTTCCAGGACACGCTGTAAAAACCACTTCGTGGTCCAGCCAGCAATCATAGATTGCTGTCGTTCGGCCGGCGCATGAAGCTATGCTTCATAAACGCTTGGCCTCACCCCTTTACGTCGACAAAAGCCATCCCTGGCTTTTGACGGTCCTGGAAAGCAAACCCAGCCGCACGCTCTTAAATAACTCGAAGATAAGTCTTCATGTGAGACCAAATCGTATAAAGGCCCGAGTTTACAGTAGCCCACACCCCGGAGGCACATGATTAACAGCCGACACCGCAAAGCCCTGAAGCTGATCGCGGAATTCATCAGCCCCTACAAGCGCACCGTCGCCGGAGCATTGATAGCGCTCGTGTTTACCGCCGGCGTAACGCTGGGCCTCGGCCAGGGTTTACGCATTCTGGTGGATCAGGGATTAGCCACCGAGTCACCGGAAAACCTCTCCAAAGCCATCGGCCTGTTTTTCGTTTTGGTTCTGGGGCTCGCTTTCGGCTCCTTCGCCCGCTTTTATCTGGTGTCCTGGATTGGCGAACGGGTGATTGCCGATTTGCGCAAGAAAGTCTTCAACCACCTGATTGATCTCCATCCGGGCTTTTTTGAACAGAACCGGGCGCTGGAAATCCAGTCCCGGTTCACCGCCGACACCACCGTGCTGCAATCCGTGATTGGCTCCACTGTCTCCATTGCCCTGCGTAATGCCGTGATGCTGATCGGCGGACTGGTCTTATTGTTTGTCACCAACGCCAAGTTGGCGAGCATTATTCTGTTGGGTTTCCCCGTCGTTATCGCCCCGATACTGTTTTTTGGCCGGCGGGTACGCCAGCTCTCCCGCCTGAGCCAGGATCGTGTGGCCGATGTGGGCAGCTACGTCGGTGAAAATCTTACCCAGATCAAGACCGTCCAGGCTTTCAATCATCAACCCTATGATCGCCAGCATTTCGCCGGCGTTTCAGAAAACGCGTTCGAAGTGGCCCGTGCCCGCATCCGCCAACGGGCCTGGCTGACCACCCTGGTGATTGGTCTGGTAATGGGCGCGGTGGGAATTGTGATCTGGATTGGCGGGCTGGATGTGATCCACGGCAGGATCACCCCGGGTGAACTGGCGGCCTTCGTGTTCTACAGCCTGCTGGTGGGCGTGGCCGCCGGCGCCATCAGCGAGGTGATTGGGGAATTGCAACGAGCGGCGGGATCAGCGGCCCGGTTGTTCGAGTTACTGCAGACCCAGCCCGCATTCGCGCGCGAGAAAGCAATGCAGACGTTGCCCGAAACAGTACACGGGGAGATCCGGATAGAAGAGCTGGGGTTTTGCTATCCCGGACGGCCGGAACGACCTGCGCTGTCGGATTTGACACTGAGCGTCCACGCCGGCGAAACCCTGGCGCTGGTCGGGCCTTCCGGTGCGGGTAAGTCCACACTGTTCGATCTGCTGCTGCATTTCTATCAACCGGACCACGGCGGTATCCTGATCGACGGCATTAACACGGCAGACCTCTCGCTGGCCGAATTACGCAAATGTTTTGCCCTGGTGCCCCAGACCCCGGCGCTGTTCCATGGCACGATCGCGGACAACATCCGCTACGCTCATCCGGAAGCCAGTCAACGGGAAGTGGAGGAAGCAGCGCGCATCGCATACGCCCATGACTTCATACAGGCCCTTCCGGAAGGTTACCAAACCGTACTCGGCGACGCGGGAGGTGGGTTGTCCGGCGGCCAGAAACAACGCCTGGCCATTGCCCGTGCGCTACTGGCCGATGCGCCCATTCTGCTGTTGGACGAAGCCACCAGTGCCCTTGATGCGGAAAGTGAGCACCTCATCCAACAGGCCATGCCGGAACTCACCACCGGTCGCACCACACTGGTTATCGCCCACCGGTTAGCCACCGTCCGGGACGCGGATCGTATTGCGGTGTTGGACCAGGGGCGACTGCTGGCCGTGGGCAGTCATGAGGAACTGATGCGGGACAACCCTCTTTACCGCCGACTGGCCAAACTCCAATTTCGTAATGAACCGCCCGAAAGCGCTCAATAGTGGGTTTGTTTCCTGGCACCGGACTACCTACACTGTAATGGAAACTTGTGAACCTGAACCCAGGAGAACGACAACGTGAGCAATAAAGAATTGCAGGCACTCAAAGAACGCTATGTGGCAGCCGGGGCAGCCAGCCCTAACAACCAGTTTGCTGACCACGCTCTGAATGCGGAAGTATGGGATGCCGACGGCAAACGGATGATCGATTTCGCCGGCGGTATCGGGGTGTTGAATATTGGTCACCGCCACCCGAAAGTGGTTGAGGCCGTGAAGGCCCAACTGGATAAAGTCATGCACACCTGCCAGACAGTGATGCCGTATGAAGGCTACGTGAAGCTGGCCGAAAAACTGTCTGGCGTGGCACCGGTAAAAGGCCACGCCAAGGTCATGCTCGCGAACTCGGGTGCCGAGGCGCTGGAAAACGCCGTAAAGATCGCCCGGGCAGCGACCAAGAAGACCAACGTCATCTGCTTTACCGGCGGTTATCACGGCCGTACCTTCATGACCATGGCAATGAACGGCAAGGCTGCGCCGTATCAGACCGATTTCGGCCCCATGCCCGGACTGGTGTACCGCGCACCATACCCAATTCCTTATCATGGCATTAGCGAGGAAGAAGCGCTTCGTGGACTGGAACTGGCCATGAAGGCGGATTCGCCGGCCCATAATACCGCAGCCATCGTGCTTGAGCCGGTGCTGGGCGAGGGCGGTTTCTATGTCGCATCGCCTGCTTTCCTGAAAGCCGTGCGCAAGATCTGCGACGACAACGACATCCTGATGATCGTGGACGAAGTCCAGAGTGGGTTTGGCCGTACCGGCAAGATGTTCGCCATCGAGCACAGCGGCGTTCAGCCGGACATCATGACCATGGCCAAGTCCATGGCGGACGGCATGCCGATTTCCGCTATCGTCGGTACCGACAAGGTCATGGATTCCTCCGGGCCAAACTCACTGGGCGGCACCTACACCGGCAGCCCGACCGCCTGTGCAGCTGCGCTCGCGGTGTTTGACGTGTTCGCGGAAGAAAACATTCTGGAAAAATCCCAGCACCTGGGCGAGAAGCTGCGGGTACGGTTCGAGCAATGGGAGGACCAGTTCGCACATGTGCATAACTCCCGTAACCTGGGCGCCATGGCCGCGTTCGAACTGGTGGAAAGCAAGGAATCCCACAAACCCCGGCCGGATCTGGCTGCGGAAGTCATCAAGAAGGCCAAGGAGAAGGGCCTGATCCTGCTCAGCTGTGGCCTGTTCGGCAACACGGTTCGCTTCCTGATGCCAGTCACCATTGAAGATGAGATTCTGGAAGAAGGCCTGGCAATCGTGGAAGAGGCCCTGAAAGAAGCCGGAGCCTAAACGCCCAGGCTTTAACAGGATCGCGAAAGGCGCCGCAATCATCGTATACTGCTCCGGTCACCCCCGGAGCACGATGGTTCCGGCGCCTTTTGTTTTTCCCAGGTATTTCCATGACATCACAATCGTCACCCAACACCACACCAGACCACCAACCCCGCCCCTGGATCGACCTGCTGGTCAGTATCGTTATCCCCTCGGTCATCCTGATGAAATTCAGTGGGGAAGAGCATCTTGGCAGCGTTAACGCGCTGATCATCGGCTTGGCCTTTCCTCTGGGCTGGGGCCTTTTTGAGTTGGTCCGCTACCACAAGAAAAACTTTATCGCCTTACTAGGCCTGATCAGTGTTGCACTGACCGGTGGCATTGGCCTGTTGGAACTGGACGCCGGCTGGCTGGCGATCAAGGAAGCGGCCGTGCCCGCCGTGATTGGCCTGGCGGTTCTGATTTCCACCCGAACCAAATACCCGCTGGTTCGCACGTTGCTGTACAACCCCAACGTGCTGGATGTGGATAAAATCCACGCCTCGCTCGAGGAGCGCGGTGGTGTGGAAGAGTTTGAAAACCGGCTGTTAAAGGCCAGCTACTTCTTTGCCGGCACCTTCCTGTTTTCCTCGATCATGAACTACATCCTGGCCAAATGGATCGTGGTCAGTCCCTCGGGCACCGAAGCGTTCAACGAAGAACTGGGGCGGATGACCCTGGTGAGCTACCCCATGATTGCCATTCCTTCGATGGTAATGATGATGCTGATCTTCTATTACCTGTGGCGCACCATTCGGCGGCTGACCGGTCATACACTGGAAGAGGTGATGGCGCCGCATCTGGTGGAGAAAGAGAAGGAAAAGCAGCGGAAGAAGGAGCAGGGCTGAGGCTATTTTTGGCTTTGGAGTAAGCTCCATAAAAAAACGGTGGCTCCTTGCGGATGCCACCGTTTTTTTATGCCTGCTTAAAACCCACAGCAACCATCAGATATCCAGGTTGCTGACCTCCAGTGCATTGCTCTGGATGAAGTTCCGGCGCGGCTCCACATCGTCGCCCATCAACGTGGTGAAGATCTGGTCGGCGGCGATGGCGTCCTCGATGGTCACCTTCATCATCCGGCGGGTTTCCGGGTCCATGGTGGTTTCCCACAGCTGTTCCGGGTTCATTTCACCCAGACCTTTGTAGCGCTGGATGTTCAGACCACGCTGGGCCTCTTTCATCAGCCAACCCAGAGCGCCCTCGAACGACAGGATCGCCTGCTTGCGCTCGCCACGTTGGATGTAGGCACCTTCCTCGACCAAACCTTCCAGGGTTTCACCCAGACGGGCAATGGCCTTGTAGGAAGAGGATTCAAAGAAGTCATGGCCGAACACGTGCTCGTAGGGAATACCGTGCACATAAAGGGTAACCTTGGGCAGGAACAGGTGGCGTTCCTCGTCCCGGGCCACGGAGAAGCTGTATTTGGTACCGGTGCGGGTATCCAGGTCCAGGCCTTCGCCCAGGCGGGCCACCCAGCGAGCCACCGGTTCCTCTTCCTTCAGGTCCTCCGGCGACAGGGTGCTGTTGTAGATCATCTGCTGGAGCACCAGGGCCGGATAGGCGCGGGATAGGCGATCAATCATCGCCATGACTGCTTGGTAGTCCTTGACCATGGTTTCCAGAGCGGAATCCTTGATGGCAGGTGCATCGGCGTTCACAAACAGCTGCGCGCCTTCCAGCGCCGTCTGTGTCAGATAGGCTTCCTTGGCTTTTTCGTCCTTCAGGTACTGCTCCTGTTTGCCACGCTTCACTTTATACAGCGGCGGCATGGCAATGAACACGTGGCCGCGCTCGATAATTTCGCGCATCTGACGAAACATGAAGGTCAGCAGCAGGGTGCGGATGTGGGAGCCATCCACGTCGGCATCGGTCATGATGACAATGGAGTGGTAACGCAGCTTGTCCGGATTGAACTCTTCCCGGCCAATGCCGCAGCCTAGGGCAGTGATCAGTGTGCCCACTTCGGCGGAGGACAGCATCTTGTCGAAACGAGCCTTTTCCACGTTCAGGATCTTACCCTTCAGCGGCAGGATGGCCTGTGTCTTGCGGTCCCGGCCCTGCTTGGCGGAACCGCCGGCCGAGTCACCCTCCACAATAAACAGTTCGGAAAGGGCGGGATCTTTTTCCTGGCAGTCCGCCAGTTTGCCGGGCAGACCGGCGATATCCAGAGCGCCCTTGCGACGGGTCATGTCCCGGGCCTTGCGCGCCGCTTCCCGCGCACGGGCCGCCTCGATCATCTTGTTGACGATCTGCTTGGCTTCGTTGGGCTGCTCCTGCAGGTAGTCCGCAAACTTCTGATACAGCTCCTGCTCCACGGCTGTCTTCACTTCCGAAGACACCAGTTTGTCCTTGGTCTGGGAAGAGAACTTCGGATCAGGGACTTTTACCGAGATAATCGCGGTCAGACCTTCCCGGGCGTCGTCACCGGAGGTGTGGACCTTGGCTTTCTTGCCCAGGCCTTCCTGCTCAATGTAGTTGTTCAGGGAGCGGGTAAGGGCGGCCCGGAAACCGGCAAGGTGCGTACCACCGTCGCGCTGGGGGATGTTGTTGGTGAAGCAGTAGATGTTTTCCTGGAAGGCGTCGTTCCACTGCATGGCCACTTCCACAGCGATACCATCTTCACGCTCGTTGTCGAAGTGGAATACCCGGTTGATCGGCGTCTTGTTGGTGTTCAGGTGTTCAACGAACGCCTGCAGACCGCCTTCGTACTCAAAGACTTCTTCCTTGCCGGAACGCTCATCGGTCAATCGGATACGGACACCGCGGTTCAGGAAGGCCAGTTCCCGCAGGCGCTTGGCCAGGATGTCGTAGTGAAATTCGATCTGGGTAAAGGTCTCGGGAGACGGAATGAAGTGGACCTTGGTACCCGAGGCATCGGTATCGCCCACCGCCGTGAGCGGTGCCTTCGGCACGCCGTGCTCGTAGGACTGCTCATACACCTTGCCGTCCCGGCGGATGGTGAGAGTCAGGGTAGAGGAGAGGGCGTTGACCACGGAAACACCCACACCGTGCAGACCACCCGACACCTTGTAGGAGTTGTCGTCGAACTTACCGCCGGCGTGCAGAACGGTCATGATAACTTCGGCCGCCGAGACACCTTCCTCTTCGTGCATATCCACGGGGATACCGCGACCGTTATCCTGAACGGTGATGGATTCATCCGGGTGGATTCGAATACCAATTTCGGAGCAGTAGCCCGCAAGCGCCTCATCGATGGAGTTATCCACCAACTCAAAGACCATGTGATGCAGGCCGGTGCCATCATCGGTGTCGCCGATGTACATGCCCGGGCGTTTCCGCACCGCATCCAGTCCCTTTAGGACTTTGATACTGGAGGAATTGTAGTTCGATTCACTCATTAATGAGACTCCTGAGGGGGTTCCCCGGTTTTTTCTTCCGTCAATTTGCCATGTTCCACGTGGAACATTCTGTATTCCGGTGCATCGCCTTCCGGCCAAAGCACCTCTGGCTCCGGATGTTCAATCGAAGTAATAAACACCTGGCACCGCAGGGCCTGTAGTTTTCGGGCCAACATTTGCCGATGGCGCACGTCCAATTCGGCGTTGATATCGTCCAGCAGAAATGTCACCTGCTTTCCCTGGTCGCTAAGAACTTTCCCCTGGGCGATTTTCATCAAAATCACCAAGGCTTTCTGTTGGCCGCGGGAAAAGGTTTCAGCCACCGGCCGACCGCCTAGTTTGAGGCGGATATCCGCCCGGTTCGGCCCATACAGTGTGTGGCCCATCCGGAACTCCTGATCCCGGTGTCCCAGCAGCACGTCGGTCAGTGGCTTGGAGCGATCCCAACCTGGATAGAAGTCCATTTTCAGGCCCTGTGCCCAACCTGCATCCAGCTCCTGAAGAACCTCATCAAACGCCACTCTGAACCGTTTGAACACCTCGGCTCTGGCGTCACTGAGCTTTTCAGCCAGGGTACTGTATTGGGCGTCCCATACCCGGAGCAGGGATTCGTCCAGTCTACCATTTCTGAGCGTTTTGTTCCGCTGTGATGTCACTCTCTGGCACTGTTGCCAAAGCGTGGAAAAAGAAGGTTCCACGTGGAACACCAGCCAATCCAGAAACTGTCTTCGTTTCCCCGGGCCGCCGGCGACGATATCAAACACTCCCGGGTCAATAACCGACACCGGCAGGTGCATGGCCAGCAGCGAGAGGTTGCGAACGGCTTCACCGTCCACTCGCAGCAGGGTTTCCTTCTGCCCTACATCCCGGGAAATCCCCAGGCGATGGGCGAGCCGTTCCGGGTTAGCCTTATCGGACGTCGGATTAGTTTCGAGCCCCTGGTCAAGTCCACCAAATACGGTCAACTTCTGCTGCCCGTGAGCCACCACTGCCTGATGACGGGAGACACGAAATGAACGACCAAGCCCGAGATAACCAATGGCTTCCAGCACGCTGCTCTTGCCACTGCCATTGACGCCATAAATCAGGTTAAAGGAAGGGGAAAAGGAGATGGTGTCCGGCGCCAGATTCCGGAAATGCTGGGTCTGGAGTTTTACAAGCGCCATAAAATGAAAAACCTCAATGCATGAGGGTCAATCGTTCGTCTTTGAGCATATCCATTCCCGGCGCGAGGATATGCACGTAACGATCGAAATAGAGAAACTGTTTCAGTAATAACGCGAACTCCCGTGGGAAATGCAGTCCGTGATTCTCACCCACGCGCACGACTTCCATCAACAGTTCGTTCACGTCCTCCTCCACCCGGGATGGGTTTTCAGAAGGGCTTTCCAGTTGTTGGGCCAGACGCTGAAGATCACGAGCCAATGCCTGGCGATCCACATTGGTGCCGGTCACACCAATCCGGGTCATGGCATCAGCCATCCCGTTGAAATCCTGCGCCAGGAAAGTACTGCCAAAATCGCGCAACGCCAACCAGGTTTCCGGTCGTATCCGCCCAACAATGCCGAAATCGATAAAGCCCACGCGGCCATCCTTCAATACCATGAGGTTTCCGGCATGGACATCGGCGTGGAAGAATTCACAGCGAGTCAGGCTGGAAAACCAGGTATTCATCGCCGATATCAACGTGCCTTCCGGGTCCGCGGTGACCTGTCGAACGCTATCCAGATCCGTCAACGGAACGCCGTCGAAACGCTCCATGGTCAATATGCGCCGGGTGCTGCAATGTTCGTAAACCCTGGGGACCGTCACCGCCTGGTTGTCCGTCGCTTCCAGAAACTGACGGAAGGCTTTCAGGTTAGCCGCTTCCTGGTGGAAATCGCACTCTTCCATCATCGAATGCTGGATTTCCCGGGCAATGCCGGAAAGCGAGGCCCAGGACAGTTTCGGGGCCAGGGTGTCGATGATTCGCGCAGACAGGGAAAGAAAGTTAAGGTCGGTGCCCAGGGTCGTTTCCACGCCCGGCTTCTGGACCTTGATCACCACCCGTTCGCCGGTGACTAGCCGGGCGCCATGCACCTGGGCAATGGAGGCCGAGGCGAGGGCGGTGGGCTCGATATGACTGAAAACGGTTTCCAGCGGCTGATCGAGTTCCCGGGCGATGAGCTTTCGGATCTCCCCAAAGGGCAGGCTAGGGGTTCTATCCAGGCAATACTGGAACTCGTCCACATACTCTTTTGGGAAAAACGTGGGCGAACTGGCAATGAACTGTCCCAGCTTGATGTAGGTGGCGCCAAGACGTTCAAACGTCTGGCGCAACATGCGGGGCGCGGGCGGCCGATCCCCCCGCAGCCAGTCTACGCCCGTACGTCCGAGTACCGAGAGGGTCTGGCCAATTCGTAACGCGCCCCGGATGCCATCCGTCACCACTGCCATGAAGTGTCTGAAATTCCGACTTACAGGCGCATGGGCATGACTACGTACAGGCAGCCGACATCGGTTTCCGATTCAATCAGAGCACTGCTGTTCGGGTTGGACAGGGTGATCTTCACCTGGTCATCGTCCAGGGCATTCATCACATCCACCAGGTAACCCACGTTGAAGCCGATCTGCAGCGCTTCGCCTTCATAATCCACCGGCAGCGCATCCTCGGCCTGCTCCTGATCCGGGTTGTTGGCAAAGACCTGCAACTGACCGGACGACAGATTCAGACGGACACCTCGAATGTTCTCGTGGGACAGGATGCCTGCCCGCTGCAGAGTATTTTTCAGGGTCGCCCGGTCCGCCAATACCACTTTATCACCCCCGCGTGGGATCACCCGGTTGTAGTCCGGGAATTTGCCCTCGATCAGCTTGGAAGTGAAGGTATAGCTTCCGACGGTGGCCCGCAGGTGGTTATCCCCAATCACCAGGGTCACCGGCGATTCCACATCGTCCAGCAAACGAGCCAGTTCAAGCACGCCCTTACGCGGCACGATCACCTGGCGCAGTTCCGGGCAGCCGGTTTCCATGTCCTGATGCGCCATGGCCAGTCGATGGCCATCGGTGGCAACGGTACGAACGTGACCCTGATCCACCTCCAGCAACAGGCCGTTCAGGTAATAACGCACGTCCTGCTGGGCCATGGCAAAAGCCGTGGCATCCAGCATCTGGCTAAGATCTTTCTGGAACATCTCCAAACGGAAGCTTTCTTCCTCATCTTCCACGTTCGGGAAATGCTCGGCGGGCAGGGTAGACAGAGTAAAGTGGGAGTTACCCGCCCGAAGGTGCAACCGATCTCCTTCCAGCGCCATGTCAATCGGAGCCTCGTCACTGACCGCCCGGCAGATGTCCGCCAGTTTCCGGGCCGGGACGGTAATACGACCGGGCTGATCCACGTGCACCGGGGTAACCCGGGCCACCAGCTCCACTTCCATGTTGGTACCCGTGAGTGTCAGCGTGTTGTCTTCCGCCTCCAGCAACACGTTCGACAGCACCGGCATGGTCTGTTTCTTTTCCACCACGCCAGCAATGCTTTGCAGCGGGGTGAGCAGGGATTCACGGCTGATTGTCAGTTTCATGGCACTCGGTTTCTGTTATCGGAAGTGAATGTTTGGTAACGACCCGATTCCGTCAGGTCGTCAGCAGTCTCATGAAGTTCTGATAGTCCTCGCGGATACCGGGATCGGTTTCCTGGAGTTCGACAATTTTCTTGCAGGCGTGCAGGACCGTGGTGTGATCCCGCCCCCCGAACGCGTCCCCGATTTCCGGAAGACTGTGGTTGGTCAGCTCTTTGGCCAGGGACATGGCCACCTGGCGCGGCCGGGTGACGGTACGGGTCCGGCGTTTGGACAGCAGGTCCGCCACTTTAATCTTGTAGTACTCCGCCACGGTGCGCTGGATGTTGTCGATGCTAACCTGCTTCTCATGCAGGGCCAACAGATCCTTGAGGCTTTCACGAATAAACGGCGGGGTGATTTCCGAACCTGTGAAGTGAGCATTCGCTATCACCAGACGAAGCGCGCCTTCAAGCTCCCGGACGTTAGACCGGATTTTCTGCGCGATAAAAAACGCCGCTTCGCTGCTGAGCTTGACGTTCGCCTGCTCCGCTTTTTTCATCAGGATGGCCACCCGGGTTTCCAGTTCCGGCGGCTCGACCATCACCGTCAGGCCCCAACCGAAACGGGACTTCAGGCGTTCTTCCATGTCCACGATTTCCTTCGGAAAGCGGTCACAGGTCACGATCACCTGTTGCCCACCTTCCAGCAAGGCATTAAACGTGTGGAAAAACTCTTCCTGGGAACGCTCCTTGCGGGCGAAGAACTGGATGTCATCGATCAACAGGGCATCGACCGACCGGTAATAGCGTTTGAATTCGTTGATGGCGTTGAGTTGCAACGCCTTGACCATATCCGCCACAAAACGTTCCGAGCGCAAATAGGCCACTTTCGCGCCGGGATTGCGACGAACGATTTCATTACCAATGGCGTGCATCAGGTGGGTTTTACCCAGACCGACGCCACCATAGAGAAACAACGGGTTATAGGCGCCACCGGGATTTTCCGCCACCTGCATCGACGCCGCCCGGGCCAGCTGGTTCGACTTACCTTCCACAAACGTTTCAAAGGTGAAGCTTTCGTTCAGGAAACTCTGGTGCTTGATATCGCCTTCCACCTGCACGTCCCGGCGCTGTTGACTGCGCCGCTCGGGCGAAACGGGTGCTGTGGTCGCGGCCGGTACTGTCGCGGCCACACTTTTTTCTTCTTCAGTGACCGTACGGCCGGTTTCCTCCACCGCCGAGGACGGCTCGGGCTTGTCCACCGAGCGATTCACAGGCTCGTTTTCCTTCGGTGCCGAACCCACTTTCATTACCACCCGTGGGGCCTGGCCACCGTTAAGGTCTTTCAATACTTCCTCTATACGGCGCAGATACTTCTGGTTGACCCAGTCCATTACGAAACGGTTCGGCGCGAACAACATCAGTTGCCCCTCCCGCAGATCAGACTGCAGAGGCCGCAACCAGGTATTGAACTGTTGTGCCGGGAACTCGTCCCGGAGTACTTCAAGACATTGATGCCACATACTGCTCGACAAACCGCCTGTTGCTGAAAACCGCTATTCCCGCGCCATACAACCCGGGGAGGGACGTTCAAGATGACCCCGAATTCTACCCCGAGAGTGTAACCAGTAAAAGGCCATCAATCTTCTTCATGAACAGCCTGTGGAAATATTTTGTTTTTTCTTTCATCAGCTTGTGGATATATACACAGCCTTGTGTACAGAAAATCATCTCAAAAAAACTTACCCACAGGGTGGTGTGCATACCCCGTTCTCAACCCTGTGTGAAACCGTTGCACCGAACCATGAACAACTCCGTTTTTTTCGCCAAAGCGGCTTTTTACACATTTCCTGCCTCGACTTTCCACAGAGCTCATCGGCAATCATCAAGACCCTTATCAATATCCCAAGCAACTGTTTTTCGTTCATAAATTTGGCTTATTCACAGAAAACAGCCTGCCTAATAACAGTAATAAATAATCCTTAAAAGAATTAAAAAACCCTACTGATTTTTATGATTCGTCATCCTCTGCGCTGCTCCGATCAGAAATACCAACGTCCCTTGCCAGAAACATTGAACTTGCCCCGGGATTTGACTAGAATGCCGCTCCTGTTTTGGCTGTCTGTTTTTCAGCCAACGATCAAAGTCCATTGACGAATTTGTGAGAACTTCACCATGAAAAGAACATTTCAACCGAGCGTCCTGAAGCGCAAGCGTGCCCACGGTTTCCGTGCCCGTATGGCGACTGCAAACGGTCGCAAGGTCCTGTCCCGTCGTCGTGCCAAAGGTCGCGCACGTCTGTCAGCGTAACTGCGGGATTACCTCATGAAGACTTTGGGGTTTCCGAAATCTCACAGGCTTCTGAAGCCTTCGGATTACAGCAAAGTCTTTAATGACGTAGCTCTGAAAGTTCCGCACAGGAATTTTCTGATCCTGGCAACGCCCAACCAATTGGGCCACGCCAGGGTCGGTTTGATTTTCTCGAAGAAAAACCTGCGACTGGCCGTCCAGAGAAACCGGATAAAGCGCCAGGTCAGGGAAACGTTCAGACTCCAGCAGGATCTTCCCGGGCTGGATATCGTTGTTCTCGGCCGTCAGGGACTGAACCGTCTTGATAATGCAACGGTGCAGTCATCCCTCAATGAACTCTGGCAACGTGTAAAGAAAAAACATCGCCAGATTTCGTCTGAACGCTCAGACGCAAAGCCTCGAGGTACGAGTTAATGCGTCAAATACTGCTCCTGCCGATCCGTTTCTACCAATACGCACTGAGTCCGATGATGGCGAGCCATTGCCGACATCATCCCACCTGTTCACAATACGCCGTCGAAGCTATTCAGCATCATGGTGCACTCAAGGGAAGTTATCTGGCCGTTGCCCGTCTTCTGAGATGCCACCCCTGGGCTGAAGGCGGTTATGATCCGGTACCAGGAACCGACACGTCTGTATCAACCTGTGAATCACAGGACTGCCATCAGACTGAACGCCCCCATTCCACTACTCAGACCAGACACTAAGTTTATGGATATCAAACGCATCGTTTTGTTTGCCGGTCTTGCGATTGTCAGCTACCTGATGGTCCTGGCCTGGAACGAGGACTACCATCAGCCAGCCACGGAACAGGTTGCCCAGACAGAAAATGCCAGCATCGGTGCCGGTAACGGCTCGTCCGACGAAATGGTATTGCCTGAAAGCGGTACCGAGGCATCCGGAGAAGGCGAGTTTGCAACGCCCGAAACCGGTGGTCTGAGTGCTTCTAACTCCGCTGACACGGAAAAACTGGCAAACCGTTACCTCACGGTGACCACCGATGTCTATGAGCTGAAAATTGACCGGGTTGGCGGCAACCTGGTGTCCAGCTCCCTGCTGGATTACGACAAATCCCTGGACAGCAAGGCGCCACTCAAATTGCTGACCAACACCGCCAATCGCACTTACCTCCTGGAAAGTGGTCTGATTGGCCAGGATGGTCCGGATGGTCGCAACTCCGCCAAAGCCCCGGTATTCAGCGCCGAGCGTAGTGAATACACGCTTGCGGAAGATCAGGATCAATTGCAGATTGACCTGACGTACACCACCGATAGCGGTGTTGTGATCACCAAACGTTATGAACTGAACCGTGACAGTTATCAGATTGACGTTCGCTACCTGATCGACAACCAGTCTGATAACGCCTGGACCAGTAACTTTACCGGCAAGATCGTTCGTGATCAGTCTCCTGACCCCACTGCGCAAGCCAGCATGGGCGTGCGCGCGTATCTGGGTTTGGTGGTCAGTACCCCAGAGGATCCCTACGAGAAATACGATTTCGAAAATCTTTCCGAAGAGCGCTTGAACAAGCAGGTGACCGGGGGTTGGCTGGCGTTCCTGCAGCATTACTTCCTGACCGCCTGGGTGCCTGAGCCAGAGCAACCGGCTCAATTCCAGACCACCCAACGCGGCGATTTGTACGTAATGGGCTTTGTCTATCCGGCCACCACCGTGGCACCGGGCGAGACGGCAGAAGTAGGCGCCACCGCCTATGTCGGTCCCAAGATCATCGAACGCCTGGAGTCCCTGGCCCCGAACCTGGACCGCACCGTGGACTTTGGCTGGCTGTTTTTCATCTCCCTGCCGCTGTTCTACATCCTGAAGTGGTTCCACGAGGTGGTGGGCAACTGGGGCGTGTCCATCATCCTGTTGACGGTTCTGGTCAAAGCGGTGTTCTTCCACCTGTCGGCTACCAGTTACCGTTCAATGGCGAAAATGCGGGCGGTAGCGCCGCAGCTCAATCGCCTCAAGGAACTCTATGGGGATGACCGTCAGCGCATGTCCCAGGAAATGATGGCGCTGTACAAGCGGGAAAAAATCAACCCGCTGGGCGGCTGCCTGCCGATCCTGGTACAGATGCCAGTGTTCATTTCCCTGTACTGGGTACTGTTTGAATCGGTACAACTGCGCCATGCGCCGTTCTTCCTGTGGATCAATGACCTGTCGCAGATGGACCCGTACTTCATTCTGCCGATCCTGATGGGCGCCAGCATGTTCATCCAGATGCACCTGAACCCGACGCCGCCGGACCCCATGCAGGCGAAGCTGATGAAGGCCATGCCGCTGGTGTTCACAGTGTTCTTCCTGTGGTTCCCGGCCGGTCTGGTACTCTACTGGCTGACCAACAACATTCTGTCGATCACTCAGCAGTGGTACATTACCCGCAAGATCGAAGCGGAAACCGCGGGCAAGAAATACTGACGCCGTCAGTCACTTTCACCACTCAAAGGCTCCCTTGCGGAGCCTTTGTTGTTTTTATCCAGGATAGATTTCATGCAGCCAGCTACCGACACCATTGCTGCCATCGCCACCGCACCCGGCCAGGCCGGGGTGGGGATTGTCCGGGTCTCCGGCCCCAAAGCCGGTACCATTGCCCGCCAGATGCTGGGCTTTGACCCCAAGCCCCGCTACGCCCATTACGGGCCGTTTCTCGACAGTCAGGGCGAACTGATTGACGAGGGGCTGGGGCTGTTTTTCCCCAACCCCCATTCCTTCACCGGTGAAGACGTGCTGGAGTTGCAGGGGCATGGCGGAACCGTGATTCTGGATCTGCTGTTGCGCGAGGTCTGCAACCAGGGCGCCCGCCTGGCCCGGCCGGGGGAATTCTCCGAGCGGGCGTTCCTCAACGACAAGCTGGACCTGGCCCAGGCCGAGGCCATTGCCGATCTGATCGAAAGTAGTTCAGAACAGGCCGCCCGTTGTGCTGTGCGCTCCATGCAGGGGGTATTCTCCCAGCGCATTGACCAGCTGGTGGACGCCATCACCCACCTGCGCATCTACGTGGAGGCGGCGATTGATTTCCCGGAAGAGGAAATCGATTTCCTGGCCGATGGCAAGGTGGCCGGCGATCTCGCCGGGCTGATCGACCAGGTGCGGGCGATCCTGGCCGAAGCCGAGCAAGGCACCATTCTGCGTGATGGCATGAACGTGGTGATTGCCGGCCGCCCCAACGCCGGCAAGTCGAGTCTGTTGAACGCCCTCGCCGGCCGGGAAACTGCCATTGTGACCGCCATTGAGGGCACCACCCGGGACGTGTTGAAAGAACATATCCACATCGACGGCATGCCATTGCATATCATTGATACCGCCGGGTTGCGGGACAGCCCGGATGAGGTGGAGCAGATCGGTATTGCCCGGGCCTGGGACGAAATCCGCAAGGCCGACCGCATCCTGTTGTTGGTGGATGCCACCACCACCGACAAGACCGAGCCCCACGAGATCTGGCCGGATTTCATTGATCAGCTGCCGGAAAATGCGCCAGTCACGGTGATTCGCAACAAGGTGGATCTGTCCGGTGAGCTGGTGGGTATCTCGGCCGAGCCCGGCCAGTCGGCCCCCGTCATTCGCCTGGCGGCCAAGTCCGCCGAGGGTCTGGATACCCTTCGGGATCACCTCAAGGAATGCATCGGCTTTGCCAGCAGCACCGAGGGCGGATTCCTGGCGCGGCGGCGCCATCTGGATGCCCTGGAACGGGCCCATGAATCCATGCTCCAGGGCCAGACCCAGCTGGATGGCTATGGCGCCGGTGAATTGCTCGCCGAGGATCTTCGCGCCGCCCAGGACGCACTGGGTGAGATCACCGGGCATCTGACCCCGGATGAACTGCTGGGCAAGATTTTCAGTTCTTTCTGCATCGGCAAATAAACCGCTGCCCAAGTGCACAGTATCGGATCACTCGCACCAACGGCGGGCAGTACGCCCGCCGGCCTCAACCTCCGGTTTTCCCTTCCTGTTACCAGTATCCCTTTAAAATCAGCCTGTTGAATTAAAATGGCACAGACCTTGATTGGGTAGTGTCACGCAGCGAGACGTTGGTGACTGAAACCACAATCAAAGCGCGACAATCTGACAAATGGTCGACTAGGGTTCCGATCTGCCTTTTCCGAGGCAGATGACTGGTCCGAGAGTTGACGGCCTTTTCCAAGGCTACACGGCGGGACAAAAGCCCGGGAGGATCGTTCAGTTACTGACGCCTCTCGTTTTTTTGAAACGCCCAGCCAGGAGGAAAAGGCCATGTTAGAAACGGCAGCTCCCCTCTACGACGATCTGATTCCCGGCGGATCCCACTGGTCCTTTATCATGCGTCGCGGCCACGTGCTGCGCCTGATTGACGAGAACGGTGGCGCTAACGTTGGCATGTTGATGTACAACCCCGAGAACCCCCTCGAGCGGTACAACATGCCGGACACCCTGAAAAACCAGCATACTTTTCTGCTGACCCGGGGCCACGTGCTCATGTCCGACATGGGGCGCGTGTTCGCCTCAATCATCCGTGACGACCTGGGCTGGCACGACACCGTCAGCGGTACCTGCAACGCCGAGCTGGTAGAACAGCGTTGGGGCCGGAAGACTTATCAACAGGCCCACAACCACTACCACCGCAACGGCATCAGCAGTTTTCTGAATGAACTGGCCAAGTACGGGCTCGGCAAGAAAGACCTCACCGCCAACCTGAACTGGTTCAGCAAGGTACAGACCGACGACCAAGGCAACATGGCCTTCGCCGAAAACCACTCCCACGCCGGCGCCACCGTCGACCTGCGGTTCGAGATGGACACCATCGTGGTGCTGCACACCTGTCCGCACCCGATGAACCCGGCCGGTGACTACCCCAGCCACCCCGTGCGTTATCAGCTCTTCAAGGCGGCGCCGGTCACCGATGCCGACCCCTGCAAGACCTCGTCGCCGGAGGCCACCCGCGCCTTCGCCAATAACGCCCTGTACCACTCGTTCCAGTAAGGGAGGCCGGAGATGATCAAAGCAAGCGAACTGAAACCCGAAAACGCGGTCTTCCGGGAAACGGTCCCGGCCGGCGAGTATTTCCTGAAAGTGGTGAAGGCCGGCGAGACCGTCCGGATTCTCGATCTGGAAGGCAACCAGGCCGCCGACACCCTGTTCTACAACGCCCACAACCCGACCGAGCGCTACAGCGTGATGGACACCATCCGCGAGCAGGGCAATGTCTATCTCACCGCCGGCTCGAAACTGATGTCCTCGGAAAACAACGTGATGCTGGAAATCACCGCCGATACCTGCGGCCGGCACGACACCCTGGGCGGCGCCTGCGCGGCGGAGAGCAATACCACCCGCTACGCGCTGGAGAAAAAGTGCATGCACGCCTGTCGCGACAGCTGGCTGGTGGCCGTGACCGAGCACGAAGAACTGGGCATGGGTAAACGGGACATCACCCACAACATCAACTTTTTCATGAACGTGCCGGTCACCGCCGACGGCGGCCTGACCTTTGCGGATGGCATCTCCGATGCCGGCAAGTACGTGGAACTGGAAGCGAAGATGGACGTGCTGGTGATGATTTCCAACTGTCCACAGCTGAACAACCCCTGTAACGGCTGGAACCCCACGCCGATCGAGGTGCTGGTATGGAACTGAACCGCCGTTTCCAGAAGGTACTGATCGCCAACCGGGGGGCCATCGCCTGCCGCGTGATCCGGACCCTGAAAGTCATGGGCATCACCTCGGTGGCCGTCTACGCCGAGGCCGATGCCGATTCTCTGCACGTGCGCCAGGCCGACGAAGCCTGGCCATTGGGGGAGGGCACCGCCGCCCAGACCTATCTGGATCAGGACAAGCTGTTCGAGGTGGTCGCCAAGAGCGGCGCCGGCGCCATCCACCCGGGTTACGGTTTCCTTAGCGAGAACGCTGACTTCGCCCGCCGCTGTGATCGCGAAGGCATCGTGTTTCTGGGGCCAACCCCGGAACAGATGGAGCAGTTTGGTCTCAAGCACACCGCCCGCGCCCTGGCCGAGAAGGCCGGCGTCCCCCTGTTGCCGGGCACCGGCCTGCTGACGGGGCTTGACGAGGCGCTGGAAGCCGCCGGGCGTATTGGTTACCCGGTGATGCTGAAAAGCACCGCCGGCGGTGGCGGCATTGGCATGTCCCGCTGCTACAGCGCGGAGGATCTGGAGAAAACCTTCGACTCGGTGCAGCGCCTGAGCCAGAACAACTTCAGCAATGACGGCGTGTTTCTGGAAAAGTTCGTGGAACACGCCCGCCACGTGGAAGTGCAGCTGTTCGGGGACGGGCAGGACAGGGTTGTTGCCCTGGGTGAACGGGACTGTTCGGCCCAGCGTCGCAACCAGAAAGTGATCGAGGAGGCCCCCGCGCCCGGTCTTTCCGACGAGGTGCGCGCCCGCATGCACGCCACCGCCCGCCAGCTGGGGGAAAGCATTGCTTACCGCAGCGCCGGTACCGTGGAGTTTATCTACGACCCGGATACCACCGAATTCTACTTCCTGGAGGTGAACACCCGCCTTCAGGTGGAGCACGGTGTCACCGAGCAGGTGTACAACGTTGATCTGGTGCGCTGGATGGTGGAACTGGGCGCCGGCACCCTGCCGGACCTGAGTGAACTGGAAGGCACACTGACCGCCTCCGGCCATGCCATCCAGGCCCGGATCTACGCCGAGGACCCCAACAAGGACTTCCAGCCGGTGGCCGGCCTGCTGACCAACGTGGCCTGGCCCGAGCAGGAGGGGGTGCGGGTGGATACCTGGATACAGCCGGGCAGTGAGGTGTCCGCCCTGTTCGACCCCATGCTGGCCAAGGTGATTGTCCACGAGGCCGATCGGGAATCGGCCCGCAAACAACTGATGCAGGCCCTGGCGGACAGCCAGCTGTACGGTATCGAAACCAACCGGGAGTACGTGCGCCAGGTGCTGGCAGACCCCCGTTTTGCCGAGGGTCGGCTGTTTACCCGTACCCTGAACGAATTCGGGTATCACCCCACCACCGTTGATGTCATCAGTGGCGGAACCCTCACCACCATCCAGGATTACCCGGGCCGTATCGGCTACTGGGAAATCGGTGTACCGCCCTCAGGGCCCTTCGACAGTTATTCGTTCCGCCTGGGCAACCGGTTACTGGGCAATCCCGAAGGCACGCCGGGGCTCGAGGTCACCCTCAAGGGTCCGGTATTGACCTTCAATCACGCCACCCAGATTGTGCTGACCGGCGCCGCCATGGCCGCCGAGCTGGACGGCCAGCCCGTCGCGTTCTGGCAGGTACTGGACGTGCCCGCCGGCGCCACCCTGAAACTCGGTGCCACCACCGCCGACGGCGCCCGGGCCTACATTCTGTTGCGTGGTGGCCTGGACTGCCCGGAATACCTGACTTCCTGCAGCACCTTCACCCTGGGCCAGTTTGGCGGTCATTGTGGCCGGGCCTTGCGGGCCGGGGATGTGCTGGCATTGGCAGAAGCAGAGCCAGAGTCAGCGAGCACCGAAACGCTCCCCAACGACCTGAAACCGGCCATCGGCAAGACCTGGGACCTGCACGTGACCTATGGCCCCCATGGCGCGCCGGACTATTTCACCGAGCAGGACATCCGGACCTTTTTCGACAGCGAGTGGGAGATTCACTACAACTCCAGCCGCACCGGTGTGCGCCTGATTGGGCCGAAACCCGAATGGGCCTGCAGTGATGGTGGGGAGGCCGGAATGCACCCCTCCAACATCCACGACAACGCCTACGCCGTGGGCACCGTGGATTTCACCGGGGACATGCCGGTAATCCTGGGCCCCGACGGCCCCAGCCTCGGCGGCTTCGTGTGTCCGGTAACCGTGGTCAGTGCTGATCTGTGGAAACTCGGCCAGCTGAAGGCCGGGGACAAAGTCCGCTTTGTGCCGGTGAGCCAGGAGCAGGCCGTGGTCCTGCGCCAGGCGCTGGATGAATCCATTGCCACCCTGACCGGTGCCAGTGCCCGGATTACCCCAGTCCAGCCGGTAACCCCGGTTCTGGATGCCCTGAACACCGAGGAACACGAAACCGGCGTGGTCTACCGGGCCGCCGGCGATAACTACGTGCTGGTGGAATACGGCGACATGGAGCTGGACATCCGCCTGCGCTTCCGGGCCCACGCCCTGATGCTCTGGCTGCGGGAGCAGGCCCACCCTGCGATTCTGGAGCTGACTCCGGGCATTCGTTCCCTGCAGGTGCACTACGATAGCCAGCAACTGGATCAGCGCGATCTGCTGGACCTGCTGATTCGCGCCGAAAAGGAACTGGAGCAACAGCCGGAGTGGGACGTGCCGGCCCGGATTGTTCACCTGCCCCTGTCCTGGGACGACGAGGCCTGTCAGCAGGCCATCAACAAGTACATGCAGTCGGTGCGCAAGGACGCGCCCTGGTGCCCGAGCAACCTGGAATTCATTCGTCGCATCAACGGCCTGGAGAGCATCGACGAGGTCAAGAAGACGGTGTTCGACGCCAGCTACCTGGTGATGGGCCTGGGCGATGTCTACCTGGGCGCGCCGGTCGCCACACCCCTGGACCCGCGCCACCGCCTGGTGACCACCAAATACAACCCGGCCCGCACCTGGACCGCCGAGAATTCCGTGGGTATCGGCGGCGCTTACCTGTGCATCTACGGGATGGAAGGGCCGGGCGGCTACCAGTTTGTTGGCCGCACCCTGCAGATGTGGAACCGGTATCGCACCACCGAATACTTCCAGCCGGGCCAGCCGTGGTTGCTGCGCTTCTTTGACCAGATTCGTTTTTACGAAGTCAGTGCCAAGGAATTGCAGCAGATCCGCCGGGATTTCCCCAACGGCGATTACCCGATCCAGGTGGAGGAAACCCGCTTCAACCTGAAGGACTACGAGCAGTTCCTGGCCGACAACCAGAGCGACATCGAGGACTTCACCCACCATCGCAAGCAGGCCTTTGACGAGGAACTGCAGCGCTGGATCGAATCCGGGCAGATCAACTTCAGTGCCGAATCCCCCATCGAGGACACCGGCGAGGACGACCCGGCCAACCTGCCGGCGGGCCAGCACGCGGTGGAAAGCCATGTTGCGGGCAGCGTCTGGGAATGCCTGGTGAAACCCGGCGACATGATTGAGGCCCAGCGCCCGGTGGCGGTGGTGGAATCCATGAAGATGGAAATCGAATTGCTGAGTCCGGTGGCGGGCAAGGTGATCGAAGTCCGGCGGGAGGCCGGTCAGGCCGTCGCCCCGGGAGCGCCGGTGGTGATCGTCGAAGAACTCACAAGCTGACACTTGAAACCAATCAGTGATGACCAGACGGGCCATGCCCGAGGAGAGAAGCCATGAAAACACGTAACCTGTGTAAACCCCTGGTCGCCGGTGTGCTGGCGGCCGCCCTGTCCCCCGCCGCGATGGCCGAGGAAAAAGACTCGTTCAGCATCGCCTGGACCATCTACGCCGGCTGGGTGCCCTGGCAGTACGCCGAAGACAGCGGCATCATGAAAAAATGGGCCGACAAGTACGATATCGAGGTGGATATCGTGCAGGTGAACGACTACATCGAATCCATCAACCAGTACACCGCCGGCCAGTTTGACGGCGTGGTGGCCACCAGCATGGACGGCCTGTCGATCCCGGCGGCCTCCGGCCTGGACACCACCGCCCTGATCGTCGGTGACTACTCCAACGGCAACGACGGCCTGGTGTCCAAGGACGCCACCTCCATCGAAGAGCTGGACGGCGAAACCGTGCACCTGGTGGAGCTGTCGGTGTCCCACTACCTGCTGGCCCGGGCGCTGGAAAGCGTGGGCCTGAGTGAGCGGGATCTGGACGTGGTCAACATCTCCGACGCCGACCTGGTTTCAGCCTTCCAGACCGACGACGTGCGCCACGTGGCCACCTGGAACCCGCTGCTGAGCGAAGTGGAAGCCTATCCCGGTGCCACCAAGCTGTTCGATTCCAGCCAGATTCCGGGTCACATCAAGGACCTGACCCTGGTCAGCACCGAAACCCTGGAAGACAACCCCAAGCTGGGCAAGGCGCTCGTGGGCGCCTGGTATGAAACCATGAGCATCCTCGAGTCCGACAGCGAGAAGGGCCAGGAAGCCCGGGCCCACCTGGGTGAGCTGTCCGGCACCGACCAGGCTGGCTACGAAGCCCAGCTGGCGGGTATGAAAATGTTCTGGGAGCCACAGATGTCAGTGGATTTCATCAACAGTGAGCAGGCCTTTGAGGCCATGGACAGCGTGCGCCAGTTCTCCTTCGACAAGGGCCTGCTGGGGCAGGGCGCCATGAGCCCGGATTTCGTCGGTATCGAGTTTCCGGACGGCACCGTCATGGGGAACACCGGTAACGTGAAACTGCGCTTCAACGATGACTACATGCAGATGGCCGCCGACGGCGAGATCTGATTTATCCACAACTTGTTTCGTTGGGAACCTGAGGGCACGATAGTCGTGCCCTTTTTTTACGAGAAAAATACTAATGCGTCGAACCAAGGAAGAGGCCGAGAAAACCCGCCAGACGGTACTTGAAGCGGCACTCACGCTGTTCAGCCGGGATGGCTATTCGCTGACCACCCTGAGCCGCATCGCCAGGGAAGCCGGCTGCAGTCGTGGACCGATCTACTGGCACTTCCAGAACAAGGACGACCTGTACGAAGCGGTGCTGGCCTATTCCCAGGAGCCCCTGGAAGCGTTGGTGGAGGAATGCCGGAACATGGCCGACCGGCCGGTGGCGGCCATGGAGCACTTCCTGGAGCAATGGCTGTCGTTGCTGGCCAACGACCGGCGTTACCGGCAGTCGTTTGAAATCCTGCTTAACAAGACCGAACTGACTGACGCCATGAGCCGGACCCTGAAACGGGAGCGGGAACTGACGGGCTCGATTGTGGCGCTGTTTGGCGATCTGGCGGGCAAGGCCCTGGAACAGGGCCAATTGAAGAGCGACGAGCGGCCCGAGGACCTTGGGCTGCTGTGTTACACCTTCCTGATGGGGATCACCCAGACCTGGCTGTTTGCGCCCGGGTTGTTTTCACTGAAACAGCAGATCCCGTTTTTCCAGCGCCAGTTCCGGCATTTGCTGGGGAGTGCGTCGACAGGCACGGGAAGCGCATAGCCTCCCGGCCTGTTCAGGCTTCAGAACATCTTCAGGTAACGCTGGATTTCCCATTCCGAGACGTGGTTGTGGTAGCTCTCCCACTCGTCCTTCTTGAAGTCGACGAACGCCCGGAACATGTCGTCACCGAACACGGCTCTGGCCAGCGGGTCCGCCTCGAAGGCTTCGATGGCTTCACCCAGGTTGCGGGGCAAGTACTCGATGCCCTGTTCGGCAATGTCGGCGTCGCTGTAGTTGTACATGTTCTCGTGGTGCGGCGCGCCCGCATCCAGGCCTTCGCGAATACCTTCCAGGCCGGCCGCCAGGATCAGGGCTGAGCCCAGGTAGGGATTGCAGGCAATGTCGGCGGCCCGGCATTCGATGCGCTCGCCCACGCCCGGAATCCGGATCATGTTGGTGCGGTTGTTGGAGCCATAGCACAGGAAGACCGGTGCCCAGGTGGAGCCGGACATACTGCCCTGGCGCACCAGGCGCTTGTAACTGTTCACGGTGGGGGCGATCACCGCACTGATAGCGGCACCGTGCTTCAGTACACCGGCGATGAATTGGTAGGCGATCCGGCTGATGCCGCAGTTGTGGGTATCGTCCCCGTTGGGCTTGAACAGGTTTTCCCCGGTCCGGGCATCGGCCAGTGACATATTGTAGTGGGCGCCACTGCCGGTCCGGTCACTGAAGGGCTTGGGCATGAAGCTGGCGAAAGCACTGTGCTTGCGGGCGATTTCGTTGGCCATCATGCGGAAGAACACCAGGCGGTCGGCCATGGTCAGGGCATCGGCGTACTTGAAGTCGGTTTCGAACTGGCCGTTGGCGTCTTCATGATCGAAGGAATACACGTCCCAGCCCAGTTCGTTCATGGCGTCCACCAGCTCGTCCATGATCGGCAGGTTGTCCATCAGGCTGCGGGGGTCGTAGCAGGGTTTGCCGAGGGCATCCCGGTCACTGAACGGGGCGAAGCCGCCATCCTCGGTCTCCCGGAACACAAAAAACTCGGTTTCGATGCCCAGGTTGAACTGGTAGCCCATGCCTTGGGCCACCTCCAGCTGCCGGCGCAGAATGTTTCTCGAACAGGCCTCAAAAGGCTGGCCATTCAGGTAAAGATCACCGGGGAACCAGGCCAGTTGGCGGTTCCAGGGGCAGATAGCGTGGTTGGCGGCGTCTGGCATGGCGGCCACCTCGTCATCGGAGATGTCCTGGGGCACGCCGTCCAGGGCAGCGCCTGTGTATAACTCGGAGCCTTCCATCATCTGGCCCAGGTGGGCCACCGGCACGAATTTCCCCTTGCTCACGCCGTGGATATCCACGTAGCTGGCCATGGCGTATTTCACGCCCGCGTCGGTCAGTTGCCGTTTCAGGGCCTGGGTATCGGTCATTTCGGTCATCTCTCATTCCTCATGTCGGCCCGGTTGGACGGGCGTTCGGGTCTGTGTGTCTGGCACGGATCTTTCATTCAACTTACATGCCAGCATGTATGTAAATGAACCCGGACAGGCGTCCGGAAACCGAAAAGGGGAAACTCAAGTGACTGATTCGGAGTGGGTTATCGACGATTTTCTGGCCGGGCCGCTGCCCCTGGCCAGCGGTGAAATCCTGGAGAATGCCCGGTTGCGCTACCACCGGATGGGTCGCCTGAACGCACCAAAAGATAACCTGGTGTTGCTGCCCACGTACTACGGTGGTGCGGCCGCCGGTAATCACCCCTGGGTAACGTCGGGTGGACCGCTCGATCCCGAGCGGTACTGCATTGTCGTGCCCGCCATGCTCGGTGCCGGAGAGTCTTCGTCGCCCTCCAATACCGTTGGGGCCCAGGCGGGACCGGGCTTTCCGAGCATCAGCCTGTACGACAACGTGATGCTGCAAAAACGGTTGCTGGACGAGGTTTTTGGTGGCGCCCGGCTGGCGCTGGTAATGGGCTGGTCCATGGGGGGCATGCAGGCGTTGCAATGGGGCAGTCTGTTTCCCGACCGGGTGGCGGCGGTGCTGGCGGTCTGTGCCACCGCCCGCTGTTATCCCCATAACCATGTTTTCCTGGAAGGGGTGAAGGCGGCGCTGACCTGCGACCCGGCTTTTCGCGATGGCCATTATGGCAAGCCTCCGGAGCGTGGGTTGAAAGCCTTTGCCCGGGTGTACGCCGGTTGGGCCTATTCCCAGGCGTTCTTCCGCAACGAAGGCTATCGCCAGCAGGGCTTTGAATCGCCCGAAGCCTTGCTGGCGTTCTGGGAAAAGGACCACCTGCAACAGGATGCCAATGACCTGCTGGCGGTGCTCAATACCTGGCAAACCGCAGACATCAGTGCCAACCCCGTGTTCCAGGGACGTTACCGGGAAGCGCTGGGGCGGCTGGTGATGCCCACGCGAATGCTGCCGTCGGCGACCGATCTCTACTTCACCACCACCGATGCCCGCGCCGACACCGCCGCCATGCCCGCCGGCCGTTGCCTGCCACTGGACTCGGACTGGGGCCATGTGGCGGGCGGCCCTGGAAGAGAGCCGGAATGTCACCGCCGCATACTGGCGGCGGCCGACGAATTACTGGAACGGGGTGCGTTGTCATGAGGCAAAAACGGGTTAAACGCACCGGTCAGGTGCATCTCATTGCGCCGGTGAGTGTCAAAAGGCCCGGAATCGTGAGAACCCTGGGTACTGGCACAGTGCCTGCAGAGTTTCTGTTGTCAGCCCCGATGCGCGGGGCGCAAGACCCATATCCGTTCACAGAAACACCGCATCTCGTGCGGCCAGACAAACGGACACAATGGGTGACTAGGGTTCCGGTCCGGCGAAGACAGTCTCTTTCCCGGATGGCTGGTCCGAGAGTCACCGACCTCTGGACGGGGTTACACGGCGGGACAAAAGCCCGGGAGATTGGATTGCACGCGATTCCATGG
>ERZ1673960.34-NODE-34-length-61011-cov-27.818230_pt1 | contig 61011 bp, 59 predicted proteins | sample MGYA00580190_ERZ1673960 | MGnify/ENA primary metagenome ERZ1673960 (study PRJEB41334, sample SAMN05608106) | rock metagenome | biome: terrestrial subsurface; feature: shale formation; material: shale | place: USA: Pennsylvania ...
AGACAGGAAGTTTACAAACGTTTTAAACCGTCCGTAGAAACGGGGTAGAACCCTACTGTAATTTTTTTTCTTCCGATTAAACTTCTCAACATAGTGAGGGAAGCTTCATGTTGCAATTTCAGCTTATCGATGAACAAGTCACAGATATCTCGAATAAGATATTTGCCTAATGACAGAAAAGATGCAGCGATACTCAGCTCGTCTTCAGTGAATACCTGCTTCTCTGACCTTAAAGGGTGGGTAGCCCAATTAATGTTACTACTTTGAATTTGTGTTAGTTCATTACCAATAAAATAAGAGAATTTTACTCCCAGCAGCTGCCACCAAACTCTCTCGAGTTCTAATTTTTCAAGTACTCTTCTATTACTAACATCGTGCTCTGGCTTGACTGAAATAGCTTCATATATTTTTTTGCCGTCAATAAATCGAGTTAACAGGAAATCGGTAGTAATCACTATTGGTACCTTGGTTTCGGGATGAGCAGGGTGAACTATACCGAGAGCCTTAGCTATCTTTATCGATAGGTTTATAGGTAACAAAGGGAACTGTTCTCTGATGTCGATGACAGAATCAGAGTATTCAGCAAGGTAAAAGAACTCGGTTTCTATTGAGGAAAGAGTATGGTGTACTCTACCTGTTTTAAGGCCTAAAACTTGCGAGCGAACTCCTTTCGACTTTACATCTTGAACCCGCAGCCAAGGCTTATAGGTACTAAGTTCACCAATCCCGTACTTATCTTTTAAGGCCCGACTATAGTCATCGAACGTTTTGAGCTTTCTTCGAGCCATCAAAAATTTCCAAAGTATAATTGCTTAATAGAATACTAGGCAGAAATGGCTTAGCGTGCAAACTTTATGGGGAATTTCCATTCATTGCGTGCATGCTTTACCGGGAGCGTGCAAACTAAGTTGTCATTTCACAGTTAATCAATCCTTCCGCACACGCATAGGCGCTTGACCATGCCCACTGGAAGTTGTAGCCGCCAAGCCAACCGGTGACATCAAGTACTTCGCCAATGAAAAATAGTCCAGGCTGTCGCTTACTTTGCATGGTTTGGGAGCTGACTTCATCAACATTAACGCCACCCAAGGTGACCTCGGCGGTGCGATAGCCTTCGGTGCCATTGGGCTTGATTTGCCATTGATTAAGTTGCTCAGCGATTGCTTTAAACGTCTTTTTGCTGATATCGGCGAGGCGTTGAGTCAACGGCCATTGATGATACGCACCGAGTTGAGTAACGACGCGTTTCGCGAACAGCTGCTGTAATACGGTATTCAGCTGAGCCTTTGGTTGTTTAGTTTGGTTCTCTTGTAGCCATTCAAACGCATCGGTACTGGGCAGGCAGTCAACGGTAATCGCCTCACCAGGTTGCCAATAAGAGGACACCTGCAGCATCGCCGGACCCGATAAGCCGCGGTGAGTAAACAACATCGCCTCACTAAAGTGACCATCATTGGCGCTGGCGGCTACGTTCATTGAAACGCCCGCTAGCTCAGCAAAAGCGTCCTTTTCGGTTGGATGCAAAGTGAAAGGCACTAAGCCCGCACGCACCGGTATGATCGAATGACCGAATTGCTCTGCAATTTGGTAGCCCAACGGTGTCGCCCCTAGCTTGGGCATTGAGAGTCCACCACAGGCGACGACTAGTTGATGACCGCTCAGTTGACCCTGCGAGGTATTAATACGATAAGTGTCATGCTCGTATTCGACATCCAGCACTTCGGTTCTCAGTTGTACTTTGGCACCGTAGCGAGCGCACTCGTCGAGTAACATGCGAACGATGTCCTTTGCTGATTCATCACAGAATAACTGTCCCAAGGTCTTTTCATGATACGGGATTTGGTATTCTGAGACTAAACCAATAAAGTCCCACTGGGTGTAACGACTAAGCGCCGATTTACAAAAGTGAGGGTTACTGGAAAGGTAGTTTTCGGGGCTGGCATACATGTTAGTGAAGTTACATCGACCGCCCCCCGAAATGAGGATTTTTTTACCAGCCTGTTTGGCATGGTCTACCACGATAACCTTGTGGCCGTTTCGCGCGGCATGAGCTGCACAGTGTAAACCGGCAGCTCCCGCACCAATAATCACTACATCAAATAACGCCATTACTGCTCAGATTTCAATACATCAAGAACGTATTTTGCTGCACTCACTTCGAATTGCTTCTCATCTTCCACGAATAGATGTTCCACGATGCCATCAACGATAATCATAGCGTAACGTTTTGAGCGAATGCCACCAAACGCGCCAGTGTCATTAGCGAGCCCTAGGGTTTGGCTATATTCACCGTTACCATCTGACAATAACCGAACCTCATCTCCGATCCCTAGGTGGTCACCCCAAGCTTTCATTACAAATGCATCATTGACTGAAACGCAATTAATACTCTGCACCCCTTGTTCAGCAAGCTCGTTTGCGAGTGACACATAGCCTGGCAAGTGTTTCTCCGAACAGGTCGGAGTAAAAGCACCCGGGACAGCGAATAGGATGTGTGTGCCTTTTGCAAATAGCTCTTGCGGGTCGTAATGTTGAATGCCGAGTTCGCCTTTTGAAGTGAGTGACCCAGAAGGTAATAAATCGTTTTCTTTAATCATAGCTGTTCGAATCCTTGCTTTATGTAAACATCAAATCGATGCTTTTTACTCTTGATTTGCGTGTTCGGTTCTCTTTGCCCTAAAAAGTCGGCATGATCGGGTCGTTTTACGACCACACGAAATTTAGCCGCATCTAGCGCTGGAGCAATTAGGTCGTTCGCATCTTCATCGCCGCCGACTAACTGCTGAAACATCTGCATGTCTTTCTTTACTTGAGCACGCTGTTTACCCGACTTTGGATACATGGGATCGAGGTATACCACATCGTATTGTTCTGAAGAAACCTGTTTAACGTGCTCGACCTCAAGTAGTTGCATACGGCGGCAGCAGTCCGCGATTTTATCGGCGCCATTACGACCCCGTTCAAGCGCATCCTGGAGTAGAATACGAACCATCGGGTGACGCTCAATTAAATCAACCGATGATCCAAACGCAGCAACCATGAGTGCGTCGCGCGCTAAACCGGCCGTTGCGTCGAGTACGGATGGTTTGCGTTTGCCAGTAATACCGAGAGCCTTTATCAGTGATTCTGATTTCAAGCTCGAGTTCACCGCGCGGTACCCTGACTTTCCTGCCCGGAAATCCAGCTCAAGCGGCTTGATTCCTTTGGGACCTGCTGTCCAAACTAATTGGATGCCGTGTTCTGTTTGTTGTAATTCAAATTCCGAGCTCATTGACTTCTAGCGGAGCGTTGCATATCGACATGTGGAATATCATCTTCAAGATAGTCCTCGCTAATTGCCTCAAAGCCAAACGACTGATAAAACGCCCGTAAGTAAGTCTGAGCTTGGACTTGAATCGGCGCGCTAGATGCCCGCGAATCAAGGTAGTCAATCGCACGCTGCATGAGCTCTCTTCCTAAGCCTAATTGTCGCGCGTCTGCGGTCGTGAGAACGCGACCAATTTTTGATACGGGACTCACGTCAGAGGCTTTAAAAATGCGTGCGTAAGCAAGCATCTTGCCTTGATTGTTGCGAGCAAAAAGATGCTCGGCATCAAAGTCAGTTCCGTCAGCATCTAAATATGGACAGTTTTGCTCTACAACAAAAACGTCTTGGCGAATGCGCAGAATTTCATATAGCTGATGGGTGTTTAATTCTTCAAAAGTTCTTAAAAACCAGTTCATGTCCCTACTTTTTTAATGTCACGTTTAATCGGAATCACATTTTGCTGATGTTCATGGGAGAACAATGCCAATAATTCGGCGACGGGTTTTCGTGCATCACCCTTTTGGCTAATATTGCGAGCTACTTTAAGACTACTAATTTTTGCTCGCTCGTACAATGCGCGTGTAAGCGGCGTATCATGATTACTAATTAGTACAGGAATATGACGTTTGCAAGCGGCCCGTATGGCATGCCGAGCGAGTTCACTTTGCTCATCTAAACTAAAGCCACCCGTCGCATAACTTGTGAAATTGCTTGCTTGTACAAGTGGTGCATAAGGAGGATCGCAGTAGATAACATCGCCTTTTCGGGCTCTCCTGAACACTTGTTCAAAAGAGCTGCAGACGAATTTAGCACGCTTTGCCTTTTCTGCAAAAACTTCGATTTCCGCCTCTGGAAAATAGGGCTTACGATAATCGCCAAATGGGACATTAAAAATACCGCGACTATTGTAACGACAAAGGCCGTTGTAACCATGCCGGTTGAGATATAAAAAGAGTAGTGAACGGTAGTAAGGATCATTGCTTTCGTTAAACGACTTACGGAGCGCGTAGTATGCGTCTGATTGATTATTACGTGCGGTAAAAAGTCTACGCGCATCGGCAATAAACGTCTTAGGACGGCGCTTTACAAATTGATACAAGGTGATGAGATCGGGGTTGATATCGTTCAGCAAATAGCGATCATAATCAGTATTTAGGAACACTGATCCTGCACCCACAAAAGGTTCAATTAACTTACGCCCCTCGGGCAAACAAGCTTTTATGGGCTCGACAAGGCCGTACTTGCCTCCTGCCCATTTTAAAAATGCCCGATTTCGTTTCATTAGCCGGCCTTTAGTGGATTGAACGGCTAGTGTACCCGAAAGCTAAAGATATGAAAATTACTCTCCACCGACGGAAACCTGTTCTCGTTGAACTGCCGCAAATGACTTAGGCCAAGGACCGCCGGCTTTTAATGCCTCGGGGAGTGATTCTGCATAAGCGCGTGCCGCCGCGATAGTGTCATAGCTGCCAATAATGACGACATAGCTGTTGTCCTTTTGACGTTGATATACGCGTGCGGTTTGTTCAAGATCGTGATGCTTGATAAATTCGGTCAGTGTGGGCTTATTGCTGGCGATAGTTATTTGTACTGCGTAATTTGTTGCAGGCTGCTGACGAATCCACTGGCTATCGGTTAATTGACTGGGTTCACTGCCAGAGGCCGTGTCGGAGTCCGCAACTGCAACAGGGACGCGCTTATCGTTAAATAATGCTATCTCGACCTCGCGTGGGTCGGCGTCCGCGGCCGCGACACGATTAAGTGAATGCAGTGCAGCACGATAGGAGGCAGCTAGCTCAGCCGGAACAAAATCAAACTGATTGACCTCAATAGGTTCAAATTCTACCGTCGCGTTGGCAGTATTGATATCGGTGTAAGCCTCAGGTTTTGCTTGTTCATTGGTTTTAGCTTCAGCTTCAGTAATTGATGACTCTGCCGAACTGGTTGGCCCAAATGCAGTCATAATAGCTTCATGTTTTAGTGCGGCAAGACCCAATAAAGCGAGTATGGTACTGGCTAATAAAATCTTAAAGAGTGGCGTGCTCGGTTTCGCTTTTACAGATTCAAGGTTGCTTTCGGCGTGTTCTAAAGAGGCTGAGAAGGTCTCTTCTTCTTGCGTTTCTGGCTCCACATAACGTTGAGCTTGCGTCATGAGTTTGAGCTGCAGGCGCTGCTGAATTTCACCTGGATAACCATTGATGGTGGCTAAAAACTGTTGGACTTTGTCGAGACTCCACAGCGGGCGCTGACGTTCGGGCAAAAGTGCTTGAACAAAGCGCATCTGCTCCTCTTTGCCGAGCGGCGGTACTTCCACTAACTCGGGACGTTTAACACGTAATTGTGGGGGCGGGGTTTGTTGAAACACCCAACGCGATTCTGCCGAAATGATAATGCTAACACGTTGCCCTAATGCACATAGTTGATTGACAGTATTAACGCATTCAGCCAAAAAACTGTCAGGCATCAGTTCGCCATTGTCGATAACAATAACGGCATGATTTAAGGGGCGTTGACGCTGTATTTCGCGGCTTAACGTATCGTCATTTAAACTAATGGTACCAAATAATTGGTTGAGAATTTGTGCCCGTAATCGCTCGACCGATGACCGCTCAGAGACTTGCACCCATGCACATTCTGCATAATTAGAGGCTTGCTCAATAAATAGCTCACTAATGGTCGATTTCCCGCTACCCTGTGGACCGTGAAGTAAGACCAGCGTGTCACTGTGTTGACAGTGTTCATGCAACCGATCAATAACGGCCTGCTGAGAGGGTTTTGATTTTACAGGTGCTGCGACAATATGTGTTGAGTAGGCGTGAGCCGGCATAATTTGCTTCCTATGTGATGCGTGTTAGCAACATTCAGTCAGCACAGCGGCAATTTCCTCATCAGTTGTTGCGTTCGTTACTTCCGCTCGGCCAATGCCGACGGGTAATACGAAGTTAATCCGATTGTCTTTGACTTTCTTATCGCGTTGCATGTAACTCAACCAGTTTGCCAAAGGCATATGTGGCGCTTTTATCGGCAACTTCAATGCTGACAAAAGATTCAGAACGCGACGGAAATCTGACGAGGACATCCGCTGTGTTTTCTCTGAAAGCTTTGATGCAATAATAGTGCCAGCTGCCACCGCCTCACCATGAGTCCATGTGCCGTATTCAGTCGCTGCTTCAATCGCATGACCGAATGTGTGACCTAAATTTAACCATGCACGAATGCCTGATTCGCGTTCATCTTGAGCAACAATTTCGGCTTTTATTTGGCAGCTCTTCTGAATAGCATACTGAAGCGTTTGCTCGTCTCGTTGCGATAGTTTGTCGGTATGTTTCTCTAGCCAGCAAAAAAATTCAGCGTCATAAATGATGCCGTATTTAACAATCTCGGCTAAGCCACTGCGATAGTCACGTTCGTTCAGCGTCATTAAACAGTTGAGATCAATGACGACGGCTTTGGGTTGATAGAAGGCGCCGATAAGATTTTTGCCTTGAGGATGATTGATCGCGGTTTTTCCGCCAACTGAAGAGTCAACTTGTGCAAGCAAAGTCGTTGGAATCTGATAGAAATCAACTCCGCGATGATAGGTTGCGGCGACAAAACCTGCTAGATCACCGACTACACCCCCACCGAGAGCAATAATTGCACAATCCCGACTAAACCCTTCTTCAATCAATCTATTTGTAATAGATTCGAATGATTTGAGACTTTTGTACTGTTCGCCATCTTCCATATTAAACAGGACAACACGGTGACCTGAAAGCGACTCTCTTAGTTGTGAGAAGTAGAGTTCTGATACGGTAGAGTTGCTGACCACAAGTATATTCTGCTTTAAATCAGGCAATAGGCTGGTCAAGCATTGTAAGTTATTTGAGGCAACATGAATGAGGTAGCTGCGTTCGCCCAATTCGACATGTATATTGGCCATAACACAGCTCCCTAGAGAGATTAACCTAGACCGTTAACCCCGAGTTTATCAATGATTTCATTGACTACGACTTTGGCGCTTTGTTCGTCAGTGCGTACAACAATGTCCGCTATTTCTTCATATAGCGGATTGCGTACTTCTGCTAAATCTTCGAGCACCTTCCGTGGATCGTCTGCCTCAGCAATGAGAGGACGACGCTTATCACGTTGTGTGCGCGCCAATTGTTTATCGATAGTCGTTTCGAGGTAAACCACAACGCCACGAGCGGAGAGACGGTTACGGCTCTCTTTGCTCATTACCGAGCCTCCACCTGTCGCCAAAACGATCCCCATATGCTCAGTCAACTCTTCGATAACTTTTTCTTCACGCGCACGAAAGCCTTCTTCACCTTCCAGCTCAAAAACCCAGCTGATGTCAGCGCCGGTGCGTCGTTCAATTTCTGTATCTGAATCGTAGAAATCTAAATGAAGTTGTCTGGCAATTTGACGACCAATCGTACTTTTGCCGGCGCCCATTGGGCCGACAAGAAAAATATTACGTTTCTCAGCCATATTCCTGCTTACATCACTGTTAAATTAGCTGTAAATCACGAATCCGGAGTGTCTGGAGACGTCCCCCAACTCAACGAAAAGAAGCGGGATTATCTCAATTAGATTGCATTTTAGCAAATTTATTCCGATTCACTTAACAGCGTGGGTGTAACGAAAATAACCAGTTCACGTTTTTCTGATTGTTCACGCTGATTTTTAAAAAGATTACCGACAAACGGCAACGACGACAATATGGGGACGCCTGTATCGTCCTTCAACTCATATTGCTGAAAAATTCCACCTAAAACTATAGTTTCTCCACTTTTTACCAAAACGCGTGTGGCCATTTCTTGAGTATCAATGGCCACAGCAGGTCCTGTCGGTGTTGATACCGTATCGCCACGCGTATTCTGTGTAATAGTTAAATCTAGCATGACATAGTCGTTAGACGTAATTTGTGGTGTTACGCGTAAACCCATGACTGCCTTTTTAAATTTGACCGCAGTCGCCCCCGATGCGGCACTCTCTACGTAGGGGATCTCAGTTCCTTGCTCTATATAAGCAGGCTGTTGATTAGAGGTAAATATTTTTGGGCGCGCGATAATTTCAGCCTCGTTATCTTGCTCCATCGCGGACAACTCCAAATCCAATAGTAGGCCTTCCGAGAGTTTACCGACGTTTGCTTTCAAGCGTCCTGCGGCTGGCACGGCCGGCAACTCAACTCGCATACCGTCTATTACATCTGCAATGACTTGATCGTCGTTGCGTGGGGTCAGATCGCCCCAGCGCACTCCGAACTGTTCAATGGCGTTACTTTTCATGGTCACCATTCGCGCTTCGATCATTACTTGTTTAACAGGTATATCAAGTTGTGTGATGAGTTGCTTTATCCCGCTGACGTTGTGAGGTGTTTCTTTTAGAATAAGAGTGTTGGTTCGAGCATCAATAGATACCGCCCCCTGATCTGAGAGCAAGCGCTGCTCGCTTTGTGACAATAATGCCGCTATATCTTCGGCTTTGGCATGATTGAGCGGAATTAAAAGTGGCAATGTGACAGATGTATTTGCCTGTTCGTCAGTTGGAGAAGTTTGAGATCGTGTCACCCGAATGAGGTTATCCGTCATCCGTAGCGTTAAGCCATAGCTGTCGGCAAGCTCACGCATTAATTTGAGTGCATCAACATGACTGACGGATAAGCTGACCGTCTCGTCAATTGCCTTATCAGCGATCAGGTTTAAGTCGACTTTATCAGCAATAATTTCGAAGGCGGTCACTAAATCGACATTTTTTAGGCTCAACGTGATTTTAGGCAATTCATCTGCCACAGCGCTGGTCACATTGAGTTGCCATAACATGTAAAAAAACAACACGCTCGCAGGTGTCAGAAAGCGATTGCATTTGTGTGTTTGACCTTGTTTTGAAGTGTTGTAACAACGCACGGAAATGACTCCAATTGTTTGAAGGTGACGGACTCGCGAGAAATCGCCGTAATCATCGTGGTTGGTGAGCTAAAGTAGTCGCCAACCTTGGCCGTTAGCCATTGCTTATCACTACCTTGAAAGTAAGCTGAGAAGTTGCCTTCAGTGGCGAGGGTGGCAAGAAGTTGGTAATCGTGCCAGTCACCGAGTAATTTGCCCGCAGGCGATAAGTCACATGGCTTTTGGCTTCGCGGCGCGATAGAGAGTGCAAGCATGGGTAGGCCATTTTCAACAAAGCTAAGTATCAGCTCATTCTTATCATCTGTGTGCCGAGTCATAATGAGACTGTCTAGTACAAATGGATGCTTATCTTGGCTTGGCCATGAGGTAGATACATCAGCCCACCACTCAATTAATTGTTTCGACTGACCGCGTAACTTAATCCGCAGTTTTACATCCGATGCTATGGGGATCTGCTGGGTTAGCGAATAACGTTGAGCTGCCGCTAAGGCGAGGGTCAGCCAACGCGCTATTGGGCGTCGCTCTACTGACGGTTGATGAGCGATGAAGGTGAGTTTACTTTTCTCTGTCTGTTGCCAAAGTATCTGAGTTTCATGGCGAGTCTCCCGTTGGTTAGATTCGAAATACCATGAAGCTAAGATAAAGCTTGCTGGTACAGGTACCAATGTTAAACATAGCGCTAAATAGAAACCTAATGTACTTTTCATCGGCACTTCTACTATGGTTTATAAACATCGAGTTGTGCATGGTTATGAGCTTTTAATTGCAGTTGTACGCTCTGCGTTCCATCGTGCCGCAAACGCTCACTCAATTGTGTCAGCTCAGCGGGGCTATGGTATGTACCACTTAATGATAGTTGGGAAGATGTCCAATGAGCGCGGTCGATGTTTAACCCCGTCAAATTACTCAACTCTAAAGTTAATATCTGGCTAACTTGGTTGACTTGTTGTTGGATAGCGGATGAATCTTGCTGGTAACGTGTTGCCGCTGATAACTGATTTTGTTGGGCTGTTTGCCATTGAGTCACGCGTGAATGGACTACATCTAAGTTGTGAAGGGTAAACTGACTGTATAAGGGGTCCACCACGGCGGTGATATTAAGTAGGCTAAATAGGCTTAAAAGAACAACGGCGATAAGACGTTGTCGCTGATTTCTGCGCCTGTTAGCCGAGCGCCAGTCACTGAGGTTTAACCACGCCATGGGAAAAAGCCTCTCAGAGCTGCACCGATTAACGCGGGTGACGCCTCGCTTGCAAATGACTGTGTCGCTGAGCACAGGTTCTGCCAAAGTCCCGAGAAATTAAATAATCGTGCTTTTAAAATGTCATCCTCTTCCGTACTTAGGTAACTCATCACCACTGAATCAAGCTCTTCGATGTTGATGGCCTCAAGGAGTGAAATTGAGTGTAAAGACACTAGAACACCTCGTGTCACTCGTAGCACAATATACAGATGTTGTTCGCGAAAAATGATGGTCCACTGTGTTGCCGGTTTTGCGAGTCTCGCGTAGGCGGGCAGGCCCGGAAGGAAGTAGTTAGTACAGCGTACCCATGCCTGAGGTGCAGGCTCCAATACACGGGGTTTCAGTGGTAGCTTTTCGGTCAGTCGCTCGATAGCGTCCTCATGACCATTGATTTGTTGGCTACCGAGCATCGGGACGATGTGACTGTCCTGATAGAGGTTGCTTGGCTGTGAGCTGATTTCTGTCTGCAAGTATACAAACTGACACGGGATTAAGAGGCTTAAACGGGACTTATAGTATCGCCAGTTCATTTGATCAATTGCGTCAGTTAGGTAATGTTTGGTCGCGAGTTGTCCCTTTTTTATTTCTAGCGTCAATAGCCTTATGTCATTGTTTTCAATCATTGCAGCGGATAAATAAGGCTTCATTTATTTACACCATCTTGGGTTATAAAATTTTGTCTTGGGTTGAGGGTTGCAAGCGTAGTGTTTAGTTTGAAAATCAGCCATAATAGTTAGTTATACAAAGGTGTCAGATATTCAACAACGTCACAGAAGTGGGGTAGGTTTTTGAGGTTTTTAAAGCGATTCGCGTGGATAGTCGCCGCTTTGGGCGTATTGGGGATCTTGACCGTGGGAGGGCTCTATCTTTATGTTAAGCCCGAGCTCCCGAGTGTTGAAACGCTAAGGGATGTCAAGTTACAAACGCCAATGCAGGTATTCACCAAAGATGGGCAGATGATCTCGCAGTTTGGTGAAAAACGCCGAATTCCTGTTAAGCTTGAGGATGTCCCACAGACCATGGTTGATGCTTTTCTCGCAACTGAGGATAGCCGTTTCTACCAACACTTTGGCGTTGATCCTATCGGTGTCGTGAGAGCTTTTGGTGTCCTTATTACGACGGGTGAAGTGAAAGAAGGTGCCAGCACCATCACCATGCAGTTGGCGCGAAACTTTTTCCTAAGTTTTGACCGAGCTTGGATGCGTAAGATAAAAGAAACATTTATTGCTTTGCATATCGAGCAGCTACTGACAAAAGACGAAATTCTAGAGCTTTACCTAAATAAAATCGCCTTTGGTCATCGCGCTTATGGCGTGGGTGCCGCTGCCCAAGTTTATTACGGTAAACCTTTAAATGAGTTGAGTTTGGCACAGATCGCAACTATCGCAGGGTTGCCCAAAGCGCCATCTAATTTAAACCCGATTAGTAATCCACAAGCTTCTAAAGCACGCCGTCGTGTAGTATTACTGCGGATGCTGGATGAGAAGAAAATCACCCAAGCACAATTTGATGATGCTGTGAACGCACCTGTAACCGCGCGTCGTCATGGTGCTGAAGTAACAGTGAACGCTCCTTACCTTGCTGAAATTGTGCGCCAAGATATGGTCGAGCGGTTTGGTGAAGAGGAGGCCTACAATGGCGGCTACAACGTTTATACGACTGTCCGTAGCGATGTCCAGCAAGCCGCTCAACAGGCTATTTGGAATAACCTACATGGTTATGATGAGCGTCATGGCTATCGGGGACCTGTCAGCGTACTTTGGAACGAAAAAGAGGGTAAACCGGCATTATCGCAGGCCGAGGTTATTGACTATTTAGCGCGTGTCGATCGCATTGGCGCTGTCGTTCCCGCAGTAGTTATGGGCGTTGATGAACAATCAGCGCAAATCCTAATCAAAGGTGATGAACAAGCAACGACCTTAAACTGGGATGCGATGAAGTGGGCGCGTCCGTATCTTAATGAGGAGCGCCAAGGTGAGGCGCCTAAGTCTGCTACAGATATTATGCAGCCGGGACACGTTATCTATGTGCGTTCGGTGGGTGATGAGCATCAACTTCGATTAGCACAAGTGCCGGAACCAAGTTCTGCGATTGTTTCCTTAAAGCCGCAAGATGGTGCCGTAGAGGCAGTAGTTGGAGGCTATAGCTTTAATCTCAGCCAATATAATCGCGCCTTACAAGCAGCGCGACAAGTAGGCTCAAATATCAAGCCCCTGATTTACTCGGCAGCCTTCGAGCAAGGTTTTACCTTGGCTACCTTGGTGAATGACGCACCTATTAATCAGTGGAATCCGGGCGCGGGTATCGCCTGGCGTCCTAAAAACTCTCCGGACGTCTATGAAGGCCCTATTCGCCTTCGCAAGGCATTAGCTAAGTCAAAAAACGTGGTCTCTGTTCGCCTAATACGGGAACTTGGCGTTAAAACCGCCGCCGATCATATCGCGAAGTTTGGTATTCCACGCGATACGATTCCAGAAAATGAATCTATCTCGCTGGGCTCGTTATCTATGACACCAATGGAAGTTGCGCGTGCCTATGCGACTTTCGCTAATGGCGGTTTCTTGATCAACCCCTACATTATCGAGCGAATAGAAGACGGTGATGGAAAGGTGGTCTACGAAGCACAACCGAAGCTAGCTTGTGAAGACTGTGAGAATGGAGCGCCCCGTATAATTTCTGAGCAGAACGCTTTTTTGGTTGCCCAAGCGATGAATTCAGCGGTATGGGGTGGAGGCAGTTGGGCTCATAAAACAGGCTGGAATGGTACTTCATGGCGCATCCAACGTTCTAAACCTATCGTTAATGTCACGGGACGATCGATTACAGGTAAAACCGGTACCACCAATGATGTTAAAGACACCTGGTTCTCTGGCTTTACGACGGGGTTAGTGACGACCACATGGGTGGGCTTTGACGATGTATCACGCGAGTTGGGTCGGACTACGATGAACCCGTTGCTGAGTAGTAAAGAACAACCAATCTCAGGAGGTGAAGCGGGTGCGAAAACCGCATTGCCAGGGTGGATCTTATTCATGGAAAAAGCGGTCGGCAAATTTCCAGCCGATGACTTTACCATTCCACCCAACGTGGTGAGTGTGAGAATTGATATGGAAACGGGTAAGTTATCGCATCGAAACGACTACACGAGCCGCTTCGAGTATTTTATCAGTGGCACCGAGCCAACTGAATATGCTCAAGATGAGCGCGATAACAAAGATATCTTTAATAACGAAGACGGGTTGTTCTAACCCGTCACCGTTAGTTTTGCCAGTAATTGGTTGAGATCAGATTGTACGCCGCCGGCTGTGACGTGCTTACCTGCGCCTGGGCCGCTAATAACCAGTGGCATTTCTGAATACCAATCGGTGTATATCACAAAGATATTCTCGCCAGGGATCAGGTTGGCCAGCATATCGCCTGCTGGAATATATTCGACACCTATTTTCGCACTGACCCGCCCTTCTTCAGAGACCGAGAAGCTGGCGAGTAAGCGCGGCACATTACCGTCTTTGGCTGCTTCCTTAAGCATGGTATCCATTGGCTCGTCTAACTCGTGAGCTCGTTGTAAAAACTCACTGGCAGAGATATCGCGAAGACTTTCAGGCACCAAACTGCTCACGCTGATATCTTCCCAATCAAGTTTAAGACCAATTTCGCGAGCTAAGATTAATAGCTTACGTACCAGATCCTGACAGGATAAATCCTCACGTGGGTCGGGCTCTGAATAGCCGCGCTTTTTAGCTTCTAATACTAAATCACTGAATTTAACACCGTCCGTGAAGTTCTCGAATAGCCAAGACATGGTGCCGGAAAAAATCCCCGAAATGCTACGAATTTCATCGCCGGAGCCCCGTAAATCGTTAATCGCGTAGTTAAGTGGCAATCCTGCACCGACCGTGGTGTTATAAAGCCACTCACGTTTATACTCATGCTGGATCGTGCGAATTTCACGGTATAAAGATTCCTCAGCTGAGCCAGCGCGCTTATTCGCACTAATAATGTGCAACCCATTGGCAAATAAGCTGGGATAGAGTTGCGCAACGGCTTTAGCATCGGTTAGGTCAATCATAACCAATTCATCGTAAGGTGCATTGGGCAACTCTCGAAGCAGCTCGGTTAGTACGTATGGGCGTGATAAACGGTCAAACCCTGCTTGCCACTCATTCAATTCGACGCCACTATAGTCAAGCCAGAGCTTCTTAGAGTTAGCGATACCTATTACTCGGACATCCATTACTTGGTTAATGCGGTCGCGCTGTTGACGGAATAAGTCCAACCAAGCTGTACCAATGTTACCGCGACCAATGACTAGCACGCCTAAGCTGCGGCGATAGTTAAATAACTGGCTATGAAGCCGGTTGAGTAAACGGTTATCAAGCTTTTGTTCTAATATGGCGACCGCAGAACACCCGTCTTCGCTGACCGCAAAGCGACGCACCTTCTGTTCGCCTAACTGTAGTTTGAAGGTATTATATTGATCCGTCTCTTGAATGCGATTACCAACCAGTGCCACCATTGAATAGCCGTGGATTTGCGTGACTGCATTACCCGCATTGATGCGGTCGAGCCAGTGGCTGATGTAGTTCAAGTGGTTTTGGTGGAAAACCAAGTATTGCTGATGTTTTTCGGGTTCGGTCCAGCTTACCAATGGCGTTAAATCCAGCGCGTCAAGTTGTTTGACGAGCTCGCGGTCGTTGAGTTCGACCTTAAACAATACAACTTCGGACAAAGATGTGAATACTTTACCCTTAGGTTCTGTATGTTCGAAATTGCCAATACGGGTCTGCTGATTTTCAACTTTTAGGCTTGAGCGCACCGAAATGACCATACGATCGCGGTCAACAGGTTGGAATGTGCGAGGGTGTAGCACCGGGCTGCCTAATCGAGCCAGCTCTTCTGCTTCGCTCCAATCTAAGGTCGACAAACTGACGACACGTTCTATCTTACGCGGATCGGCTGAATAAACACCGGCGACGTCTTTCCAAATAGTGACTTGCTTTGAATTAAGTAAGCTACCAACCAAAGTCGCAGAATAGTCACTGCCGTTACGACCTAGTGTGAGGCTCTCACCGTTTAAACCGCGTGCAATAAAGCCCGTAACAATAAATCGTGTGCCGGGAAAAGGTGCTACGCGATTTAATAAATTATGGCGCGACTCTAACTCCTGAATAACGGGCTCAGGGGCGTCTTCAGCCTTTAGGAAGTCACGTGCATCAATATGGTCTGCTTTAGTACCTTGTTTCCTTAATAATGCCGCAAGGAGTCGAGCTGACCAAAGTTCACCGTAAGACAGTAGTTCTGCCTCGTGTTCGATAATTTCTTTACCCGCAACGAAGTCGCGGAAGCGTTGAAAATCCACAGTCGACTGCTCAAGGATAGGTGCCGCAAACTCGCTACCGAGAAGTTCGTGGATTAATCCTTGTTGGAACCGCTCCAGTTGGTCGAGTAAAATATCAGCCGTATCGCCAGACTCCTTTTGAGCTTTAATAATTGCTAAAATACGGTTAGTGGTATCACCCGCCGCCGAGACCACCACAACATCGCTTGCGCCTGCATATTCGGTTACAATGCGTGCCACGCGACGATAACAAAAAGCGTCAGCCAAACTACTGCCGCCAAACTTATGCACTTGAACGTTATCGGCTACCGTCCGAATCTGATCTAAGCTCGGCTCTGCGGTCATTGGCGATACCTCTCAAATAAATGAATTAACTGATGTAATGACTAAGGCTAAAACATCAAACGCCAAATGTCAGCAAATTTTAGCCATCTAGACGGATAAAATTTGACCTTCATCTGGGATTGAGTAAAATTCAATATAACTTATATGGTTTTTGACTAAGGCAGGACTCTCACGATGAAGTGGAATGGTGATTATATCTACCCCTATGCAGAGCACGGGCGTAAAAGCGAACAGGTAAAAAAGGTAACCGTATCAATACCGACTCGCGTGCTTAAAGTACTCACCGATGAGCGAACTCGCCGTCAAGTTAAGAACTTACGTCATGCTACGAACAGCGAACTACTCTGCGAAGCCTTTTTACACGCTTTTACGGGCCAACCGTTGCCGACGGATACCGATTTAGAAAAGACCAATCCAAATAAAATACCTAAGGCAGTACGCGAAGAATTAGAAGCACGAGGGCTTCCAATTCCTGCAGATGATGAACTCGATACGCCTTAATCTTGCATATAGTTTTCAGGTAGCGGGATTTTGGCAACACCAGAATCGACCGCTGCCTCTGCCACTGCCTTAGCTACGCGCTGACACAAGCGAGGGTCCATGGGTTTAGGAATGATGTAATCAGCGCCGAAAGTGAGTTCATCAATACCGGCTGCTTTTTTGACCTCATCAGGCACTTCCTCTTTTGCGAGCTGGCGGATGGCTTCAACCGCTGCAATTTTCATCTCATCGTTAATTGCGGTTGCACGCACATCTAAAGCGCCGCGAAACATGAACGGAAAGCACAACACATTGTTGACTTGGTTAGGGTAGTCAGAACGACCAGTGCCGATAATAATGTCGTCGCGAGTTTGCTGAGCTAATTCGGGCTTAATTTCTGGATCCGGGTTAGAGCAAGCGAACACGATCGGCTTATCAGCCATCAGTTTAAGCGTTTCTGGCGAGAGTAGGTCAGGTCCTGAAACACCGAGAAACAGGTCGGCCCCTTCAATGACTTCTTCGAGCGTCCGTTTGTCAGTGTTGTTTGCGAAGAGCGCTTTATATTCGTTGAGATCCTCGCGGCGAGTATGGATGACACCTTTGGAATCCAACATGTAAATATGTTCGCGTTGCGCACCACATTTGATAAGTAGCTCCATACAGGCGATGGCGGCGGCCCCCGCACCCATGCAAACAATATGGGCATCTTTAAGGGACTTACCTTGGATTTCAAGTGCATTCAACATGCCTGCAGCGGTCACAATAGCCGTGCCGTGTTGGTCATCATGAAACACAGGTACGTTACATTTTTCAATAAGCGCTTGCTCGATTTCGAAACACTCAGGCGCCTTGATATCCTCAAGATTAATACCACCAAATGTGTCGGCTATATTCGCCACTGTATTAATGAAATCTTGAGTAGTGCGATGGGAGACTTCAATATCGATGGAGTCTAATCCTGCAAACCGCTTAAATAACAGTGCTTTCCCTTCCATCACGGGCTTTGATGCCAGCGGCCCCAAGTTACCCAAACCAAGAATCGCGGTACCATTAGAAATAACAGCGACCATATTGCCTTTCGCCGTATATTTATAGGCATTGTCGGGATCTTCAGCTATGGCTCTCACTGGTTCCGCAACACCCGGACTGTAGGCAAGCGCTAAGTCTTTCGCAGAGTCAGCTGGCTTGGTGAGTTCAACTGAAATCTTACCTGGTGTGGGGTATTGGTGATAATCCAACGCTTTTTGGCGGAAATCTGACATTTAGGCAACCTGAAAAAATGAATAAAGGATGATGTATTAGGATAAAGGCAATTAGGAAAATAACAAATCTTACCTGCTTATGTGGACTCACTCAGATCATGCTAACTTTTGATGTGTTTAAAAACACACCAGTCAACTTTTCTTTAACAATGGTGTCTCTGAGCAGAGTAGATATGAAAAAAGGCGCCATTTGGCGCCTTTTTTGTAAAAATGGGCTGAAAAGCTCATTTTTATACGTTTTGCGTACCGGCAATTATTTTTTGCCCAAAGTACCAAAACGTTTCTTGAATTTGTCGACACGACCACCTGTGTCCATTACACGTTGCTTACCAGTGTAGAATGGGTGGCACTCTGAACATACGTCGATGTGTAGATCTTCTACGCGAGTAGAGCGAGTTTCAAATTCGTTACCGCACGAGCAAGTTACTTTGATTGCTTCGTACTTAGGATGAATACCTTGTTTCATGGGAATACCTCGAGTTAGGCCACATCGCTATCCAGTCGCCTCGTCTGCGCAGGACACCATGTGTAAAAAAACAACAATGTTTAAGAGCGCGGCATTTTATGCGATCTTCACTGATCATTCAAGAGGCTTATTACGCTTGTTTTATCGCTCATTGCGTTTCAGAATAGCGCTATGATAGACAGCCCTCACTACATTGAAGTGGCGTTACCGTTGCCGTTGCGGCGCAGCTTCACTTACCAATATGATTTGTCGGAACCGGCAGTGCTCGGTGCGCGTGTGCGGGTGCCTTTTGGTCAACGGCAATTGGTCGGCATTATAACGCAACTTAATGTTGCAGCGCCGAGCACGTTTGAAGCCAAGTCAGTGCTGGCACAACTAGATACCACCGCGGTATGGAAAGCCGAGCTGTGGCAACTTTTAAATTGGGCGTCAGATTACTATCAGCATAGTCTGGGTGATGTATTTGCTAATGCTTTACCCATATTGTTGAGACAGGGGAAACCCATCGGCTATGCGCCCGTTACTTATTATGAGTTGGCGCAGGATGCACCGAGTTCGAGTGATACTGCGCTTGACCGAGCGCCCAAGCAGAAGCAGTTACTCGGGCTATTAAGACAAGGTCGAGTCAGCGCAGCGCAACTTAAGCAGGCTCAGATTAGTACCACAGTCAGTAGCGCTGCTTGCGATAAAGGCTGGGTTAGACGCATTGAAGAAAGGCCTGAGCTTAATGCAGAACAACATTGGCAGATGGCGCTCAGCGAAGAACCACTCGCGGTTAACCAAGAACAAGCGGTTGCGCTTAGCGCAATTAAGCAAATATCTGGTCATGCAAGCTTTCTACTCGAGGGTGTAACCGGGAGTGGCAAAACCGAGGTGTATTTACAAGCTATCGAGCATGTCTTAGCAGCAGGTCGGCAAGTGCTAGTCTTAGTACCTGAAATTGGCTTGACGATGCAAACGATTAAGCGCTTTCGGCAACGTTTTGATGTTCCAGTCGAGGTCTTACACTCTAACCTTAATGATACAGAACGTCTTCATGCTTGGCTCAACAGTCGATCGAATCGGGCAGGCATTGTCATTGGCACACGCTCAGCCATTTTCACTCCGTTCGCTGATTTAGGCATGATCGTCGTCGATGAAGAGCACGACTTGTCCTATAAGCAGCAGGATGGATTTCGTTATCACGCTCGCGATATTGCGATTAAACGTGCGCAATTACTTGATATTCCGATCATTCTAGGCAGTGCTACGCCTGCGCTCGAGACCCTTAATAATGCCGTTAATCAGCGCTTTCACTGGTTGCAACTAACTCAACGCGCCGGTGTTGCAGAAAGCGTTGAGCATGAACTTATAGACTTGAAAGGTCTACCGATGCAGGCGGGCTTGTCGGAACCCTTGCTACAACAAATAGAACAGGAGCTAAGTAAGCATAACCAGGTGCTACTGTTTTTAAATAGGCGTGGCTTCGCACCTGCGCTGATGTGTCATGAGTGTGGGTGGATTGCTCAGTGTAAACGTTGCGATGCGTATTATACGTTGCACCAAGCACAACGGCGCCTACATTGTCACCATTGCGATAGCCAACGGCCTGTCCCAAAGCAGTGTGAGCAATGTGGCTCAACGCATTTAATATCGCATGGTGTGGGTACCGAACAACTCGAAGATTTTCTTAATCAACGATTTCCCGAGCACAGCGTTTTGCGGATAGACCGGGACTCTACACGACGCAAAGGCGAGTTAGACGCACACTTAAAATCGGCCTCCGAGCATAAACATCACATTTTGGTGGGTACCCAGATGCTCGCCAAGGGGCACCATTTCCCCAATGTGACTTTAGTCGCGCTGTTGGATGTCGATGGCGCTTTGTATAGCGCTGATTTTCGCGCGCCAGAGCGGTTGGCTCAGCTGTTTACACAAGTATCGGGTCGCGCGGGTCGAGCTCACAAACGCGGCCGAGTCGTGCTACAAACGCATCATCCCGAGCACGACTTAGTGCAAGATTTGCTAAATAATGGATACCAACACTTTGCGCTAACCGCTTTGGCTGAACGGCAGGCGACAGCGCTTCCCCCGTTCAAGCATTGGGCGCTGGTGCGGGCCGAAAGTACCGACAAAGCGCAAGTTGTCGAGGCATTGAATCATATGGCTGCTTGCTTACCCGAGGTTGCGGGCGTCATGGGCGTCGGTCCGATTCCCGCGTTAATGGAAAAACGAGCAGGTCGTTATCGTTATCAATGGATACTGCAGACGACATCGCGTAAACAACGCTATCAAGTCGTTAAATATTTACTCAGCCAGTGGGAAAACCTCAGTATTCTCAACCGTATACGATGGTCGTTGGACATTGATCCACAAGACTTCACATAAACGCGCAAAAACAGGTAAACTAACCCTCTTATTGTGAATCACTTTTTCTTTCCTTTTTAACGTTAATACAGGTAGTCGTGTCGATGAAAGAGCAACTTGAACAGTTAATTACTGATGCTGTGGGCCAATTAAAAGCTGACGGTATTCTTCCTACGGATCTAACCGTGAAGATTCAGTTGGACCGACCACGAGATAAGTCACACGGCGACTTTGCGTCCAATCTGGCGTTGATGCTGGCAAAGCCTGCAAAAATGAATCCGCGTCAATTAGCGGAAAAGGTTATTGAAGCGATTCCGGCGAACACGCTGATTGCCAAAACCGATATCGCTGGACCTGGCTTTATTAACTTTACGATCGCACAGGACCAGTTAAAGAGTCAGTTAACCACCATGCTGAGTAGTGCTGATCTCGGTATTCAGCGTGCTGAAAAGCCAATGACCATTGTTATTGATTATTCATCACCTAACCTAGCGAAAGAAATGCACGTAGGTCATTTGCGCTCGGCGATTATTGGCGATGCGGTATCGCGTACCGCCGAAATGTTGGGCCATAAGGTGATTCGCCAAAACCACGTAGGTGATTGGGGCACTCAGTTCGGGATGTTGCTGGCGCACATGGAAGAGCTGGATAGCGAAGCGGCTAACTATGAGCTCAGTAATTTAGAAACTTTTTATAAAGCTGCCAAAAAGCGCTTCGACGAAAGCGAAGATTTTGCCGAGCGGGCACGTGAATTAGTCGTCAAGCTACAGTCAGGTGATGACTATTGCTTGAAGCTGTGGAATCAATTTATAGATGTGTCGCTGACGCACTGTCAGGAAGTGTATGATCGTTTGGGTGTGAAGTTAACCCGTGACGATGTGATGGCCGAAAGTGCTTATAACGACCGTCTGCCCGGTGTTATCGAACATCTCAAAGAGCAAGGGCTGTTAGTAGAAGACCAAGGTGCGCAGTGCGTATTTTTAGACGAGTTTAAAGGTAAAGAAGGTGAACCCCTTCCAATTATTGTGCAGAAAAAGGGCGGCGGTTATTTGTATGCGACCACTGACCTTGCTGCAATCCAGTATCGTCAAAAAGAACTCGGTGGCGACTACCTGATGTATTTTGTCGATGCGCGTCAATCTTTGCACTTCGAACAGATCTTTACCTTAGCGCGTAAAGCCAAGTTCATTGAGGGTGATATTAAAACTCAGCATTATGGATTCGGCACTGTTATGGGTAAGGACGGGCGTCCTTATAAGAGTCGCGACGGTGGTGTGACTAAACTTGCTGATTTATTGGATGAAGCTGAGCGCAGAGCACTCGAACTGTTACAGCAGAAGAACTCTGACCTGACTGCTGAGCAGCAAGAGGCGGTCGCGAAAGTGGTCGGTATTAGCTCAGTTAAATATGCCGACTTATCAAAAAACAGAACATCGGATTATATTTTCGATTGGGATTTAATGCTCACGTTTGAGGGCAATACAGCGCCTTATCTACTTTATGCATTTACTCGCGTGAATAGTATTTTCGATAAGTTAGGTGAACGTTCGTTTGATATGGACGCTGACTGGCTGCTCGAAGATGAGCGTGAGCTTGCGCTCGCAAATCAACTGATTCGGTTTGAGGAAGTGGTGAACCGTGTATTCGATAAAGCCATGCCGCACTTCTTATGTGGTTACTTGTTTGAACTCGCAGGTTACTTCTCGAGCTTCTATGAAGCCTGCCCTATCCTCAACCAAGAGGACGAGGCGGTGCGTAATAGTCGTCTTAAACTAGCCCGTTTAACGGCTAATACGCTTGAAAAAGGCTTAGCATTATTGGGTATACCGACGTTAGAAAAGATGTAAGTCATGGATTACGCTAATCGTAAACCCAAACCTAAAAAGAAGTCTGGCAAATCGTCCGGTCAACGGGGTAAACCGTCGGCTCGCGGTGCTGCCGCTAAGCAACCCAAACAAGTTCCGTGGGTTGCAATTGTGCTTGTCTTGGCTTTAATGGCCGCATTTATTTACGGTTTGCTGAGTATTAATGGTGATGGTGATAAGTTGCCAGCGAAACAAACAGACCAACAGGCGGCTGACGAGTTACCCCCAAAGCCAAAGGAAAAGTGGCAATATATTCAGGAACTAGAAAGTAAACAGGTTGAAGTCGATGTGCCTGAGCGCGAACTCGGACCTCCCAAACTGATGCAGTGTGGGTCATTTAGAAAGCAATCTGACGCCGAACGTCTAAGGGCTGAAATTGCAATGGCCGGCTTAGAGAGTCAAGTACGAAGCTCTGAGGGTAAAAACGGTCTTTGGTATCGCGTGATTCTTGGGCCTTACGAGACCAAGCGCGCGGCTGAAAGAGAGCGGCATAAATTGCAACGAGCTAAGATTTACGGTTGCGCGATTTGGAACTGGAACCTCGACTAAACTCGTTAAAACTGCAAAGGCATCGTTGGATGCCTTGAAATCTTATCAATACACCCTCAAATAGCTAATAATCGCATTGCAACATCGCTTGCAGTTCACCGTATTAGCTAGAGAGGGTTTTGTTTTGACCACGATAGTATCCGTAAGACGGGGCGACAAAGTCGCTATTGGTGGTGATGGCCAAGTCTCGCTTGGTAACACCGTCATGAAAGGTAACGCTAAAAAAGTACGCCGCCTTTACCACGATCAAGTATTAGCCGGTTTTGCTGGCGGAACCGCAGATGCATTTACATTATTTGAGCGTTTTGAATCAAAGCTAGAGCAACATCAGGGTAACTTGATGCGAGCTGCCGTAGAACTCGCGAAAGATTGGCGAACAGACCGCGCTTTACGACGCTTAGAGGCATTGCTCGCAGTTGCCGATAAAGAAACGTCGCTCATCATTACCGGTAATGGTGACGTAGTTCAGCCCGAAAACGACCTGATTGCTATCGGTTCCGGGGGGCCGTATGCTCAAGCAGCGGCAACGGCCATGTTGGAGACGACCGAGTTATCGGCGCGCGATATCGTAGAAAAGGCACTCACCATTGCAGGCGACATTTGTGTTTACACGAATGGCTACCAGACCATCGAAGAACAGCAGTCAATCGCTGCCTCAAAAAATAAGTAGGGGATAAAAGATGTCAGATATGACCCCAAGAGAAATTGTAGACGAACTCAATCGTCACATCATCGGTCAAGATAAAGCTAAACGAGCGGTAGCCGTAGCGCTTAGAAATCGCTGGCGCCGGATGCAGTTAGATGATGATTTGCGTAATGAAGTAACGCCTAAAAATATTCTAATGATTGGCCCAACGGGCGTGGGTAAAACTGAGATTGCACGTCGCTTGGCTAAGCTCGCACGCGCACCTTTTATTAAAGTAGAAGCAACCAAATTTACTGAAGTGGGCTACGTTGGTAAAGAAATTGAATCCATTATCAAGGATTTGACCGATGTAGCAGTGAAGCAAAAGCGCGAAGAAATGATGCAAAAAGTGCGTTATCGCGCAGAGGAAGCTGCCGAAGACCGCATTTTAGATGTGCTACTACCGCCTGCGCGTACCTCAGGAGGCTGGGGTGCAGAAGAAGATAAAGGCAATGATGAGCAACGTCACTCACGGCAAGTGTTCCGTAAAAAATTACGCGAAGGTAGCTTAGACGATAAAGAGATCGAAATTGATTTGGCGATGCCGCAAATGGGCGTTGAGATCATGGCGCCGCCAGGCATGGAAGAAATGACGTCACAGCTACAAAACATGTTCCAGAACATGGGCAATGACAAGACCAAGAAGCGCAAAATAAAGATCAAAGATGCGTTTAAGCAATTAATCGATGAAGAAGCAGCTAAGTTGCTTAATCCGGACGAGGTCAAGGAAGCGGCAATTGAATCTGTCGAGCAGAACGGTATTGTCTTCCTCGATGAGATCGACAAGATCTGTAAGCGTGGTGACAGTAGTGGCCCTGATGTTTCGAGAGAAGGCGTACAACGCGACCTGTTGCCGTTGGTGGAAGGTACGACGGTCAATACCAAGCATGGCATGATCCGTACTGATCATATCCTATTCATTGCATCAGGCGCCTTCCAGATGAGCAAGCCATCGGATCTAATTCCAGAGCTACAAGGTCGTCTACCAATTCGTGTTGAGTTGGATGCACTGACCAGTGGTGACTTTGTACGCATTTTGACAGAGCCGAATGCTTCACTAACGACTCAGTATAAGGCCTTGTTGAATACCGAGGGTGTTGAAATTGGCTTTACAGACGATGGCATTCAACGGATTGCAGAAATCGCCTTCCATGTGAATGAGACCACCGAAAACATCGGCGCACGTCGATTACACACAGTGCTAGAGCGTCTGATGGAGGAAATCTCCTTTAATGCTACTGATCATAGCGGTGAAAGCATTAGCGTTGACGCTTCGTATGTCGATAAACACATTGGTGAGTTATCGCAAGACGAAGACCTAAGCCGCTTTATTCTATAAGTGGTGCCTTTATGCCGTTGCCAAAGATGCTGGCAACGGCTCTCTTCCTAGTTTGAGTTCGTTCTCGATGAGCTGCTCTGCCAACTCAAGCTTAATGGGCGGTGAGTAGAAATAGCCCTGCATCATGTCGCACCCAAGCTGTTGCAGAATATCTTGTTGGTCTTGTGTTTCGATACCTTCTGCTATGACACGTTTACCAAGACCATGAGCCAAGCGAATCATTGCTTTTAATATTGTCGCATCGGTGCGATTAACCTGCAGCTCGCTGACAAAACTTCGATCAATTTTAATCTTATTAATGGGTAAAGAGCGCAAGTAGGCAAGTGAGCTATGACCTGTGCCGAAGTCATCTATAGCGACTTTAAAGCCGAGGTCTTTAAGTCGACGAATGACATCCATGCCATTACTTAAATCGGACATTGCGACAGTCTCGGTAATTTCTAACTCGAGATAACTGGCATCTAATTGGTAATTGTCGACTAATCCAGTGAGGTGTTCGACGAGTTTAGACTGTTGGAACTGTTGTGCCGATAAGTTCACCGCGATAGGCCACACGTGACTAAAACGTTTGTTCCAATCTGCGAGTATTTCGGCAGCGCGTTCAAGTACCCAATTATCAAGCAACTCGGTTAGGCCTAACTGTTCGATGTGCGGAATAAACTCAGCTGGCGAGAGCAAGCCTCGTTCGGGGTGCTGCCAACGGATTAGTGCCTCAAAGCCACATAATTGCTGGTAGTCGAAATCAAACTGAGGCTGAAGATAAATAACAAATTCGTTATTTTTAAACGCCTTTCTTAGAATCGGCTCCATATCAATAAGTTGAGAGAACGCGTCATCCATCCCGCGCTCATAAAAAGTAATATTGGAGGCGTTTTGGCGCTTCGCATCGGTTAGGGCTAGTGTTGCTTTGTTCAATAAAATTTCAGCATTTACACCGTGTTGAGGGTAGCGTGAAATTCCCACGCCAACCGACAGCGTGATCTGTCGCTGATTCACCTCGATAGGCCGAGACAACTCGTGCTGGAGCTCTGTGGCAAGTTCAATGATATGACGACGACTTTTTAAGTGATCGAAGATGATTGCAAATACGTCGCCACTAATTCGAGCTACGGTAACGGGTTTACGCTTAAATTGTTGTAAGCGTCGGGCAATTTCTTTTAATACTTGATCGCCCCCCCGAATACCCAACCGTTCGTTGACGGACTTAAACCGTGAAACGCCAAGTAACATCACGGATAGGTGACGGTTATTTGAACGGCAGTAGTCGACTAAAACGGGGATTTTACTGACTAATTGATGACGGTTAGCGACACCGGTTAAGGCGTCGTGTGTGTGTAAATATTCGGCGCGCTGCACAGCATAAAACGAGGTCGAACGCTCCGATTCCAACAGCCAGATTACGATACCGACCATTATGATAGTCAGGAATACGATGGTAAATAAGCCCTGAGTGCTGATAACCCAATCTAAATAAATGGTATTAGTGAATAACAACACCGCCGACAAAATAAGATTTTTGATTGCTAAAAATGTAAATGCGGAGGCGACAATTTTGGGACCTAAGCCAGGTGGGATGCGCAAAAACATGAAGAGCGCAATACCTAAGAACAATAGGGCCGGCACGATAAAGCGTGGCAATTCAGATTCAAATAATGACAACTCACCGGTTTGATTTGAGAACATCCAGGCAATTGTGGCTGAGGCAGCTAACGTAGTTATAAGGAGGAGTAAATGCCGAGTTGTTTGGCTTAGGTGACGTTCCTTAATGGCGTTGTAGGCGCCGAGAGCAATATAGGTGAGTGCCAAGTAGTGAAGAAAAATCGATCCTGTATAAAGACTCTGTGTAATCCACTCAGGATAGTTTGTCCCGATGAGTGCGCTCGATGTTAGAACAGCGCGAATAAGCTCGCTTGCACCATAGCTCAAGCATGCGACCGACCAATCCCCGAGGTATGCTTGCTGATACGATTTAAGATAAAACCGCAGTAAGCCAGCGAATCCCAGCAACATCAGAGTTTGAATGACATGAGTTAATGTTTCGATCGCCAAAGAGGTGACCAAATCGAGATCAGGCATCAGAAAACAGTAATAATTATTGTTATATTTATATTAGATTACGCGCCATTGGTGGGATAATTCAAGTATAACCGTTCAAAGATTTTAACAAAGCGGCTATTGAGCATTTTTAAAACCACAAATTACCGTTATACTTACCTGAATTCGCACTGTCTAACGCAGGATACAGTCATGGAATACAATACCTCAGAACTTTGTGATTTATACCCCGATATGGTCGATGTCGTTGAACCGATGTTTGAATCCTATGGCGGGCGCTCTTCATTTGGCGGACAACTCGTCATCGTTAAATGCCATGAAGACAAAGGGCTGATTGAAGAGACCCTGAACCAAGATGGTGGGGGCAAAGTGTTATTGATTGATGGCGGTGGATCTGTGCGCCGCGCTTTGATCGACCTCGCCATTGCAGAGCAAGCGTTGGATAATGACTGGGAAGGTATCATTTGTTATGGCTCAGTGCGTGATGTTGACTCACTTGAAGAACTGGATATGGGCATTTTGGGTGTTGCCTCGATTCCCGTAGGTGCGTCAAGCGAAGGAATTGGTGAAATAGATATTCCAGTGAATTTTGGCGGAGTAACGTTTTTACCAGAAGATCATATTTACGTGGATAGCACCGGCGTTATTTTATCTCCTGAGCCACTTGATATCGAATAATGCAAAAGCCTGAGTTTTTAATTACTGACGATTTAAGCCGCTACGTTAAACTTCGGCCACATGAAACAAAAGTCGGGCAGGCCATGAATGGTCTGCCTTCGGGGTCTTACTCTGAGGCGTTAGACAAAGCGTGGGAATTAGGACAACGCGTTGCACTTGTAGGTGTGCCTGAGAGTATCGGTGTTAAAGGAAACCTCGGTCGCCCCGGTGCAGAGGGTGGCTGGCAGGCTTTCCTAGGTAGCTTTGCGAACTTGCAACATACGGGCTTACTTTCCACGCACGAATTGCTACTTGTCGGATCCGTCGACTGCAGCGATCTTATGAGTCAGGCAGAACCCTTAGACGCCAATAATGAACATGACTTACAAACGATTCGACAGCTTGTTGAACGTGTTGATGCGCGCGTTCGCGAAGTGGTTGAGCCGTTATTCGTACGCGGATTTGAAGTTGTTTTAGTCGGTGGTGGACACAATAACGCGTACCCGTTACTTAAAAGTCTCTCGACTGCTAAGCAGCAGCCTTGTGGGGCTATTAACCTCGATCCCCATGCGGACTTTAGAGCTCGTGAGGGTCGGCACAGTGGTAATGGTTTTAGTTACGCCTATGTCGATGGGGCTTTATCGCACTATCATGTTGTGGGCTTACACCAAGCCAAAAATTCAGCCTCAAGCCTGCGACAAATGGCTGATGCCGGTATGCGCTATCATGCGATCCACAGTATTATCGGGCGTCCTTTTGCGGAGGTCATGGATGAAGTCGCAGCTAAGTCAGTCAGTTGGCAACGTCCACTGGGTATCGAGGTCGATGTTGATTGTTTAACAGGCGTTCCCGCCAGCGCAGTTAATTATAGTGGCTTGAGCCTTGCGCAAGGATTTAGTTTCGTGAAACGTTTGGCCGAGCTCGAAGATGCTGCCTACCTGCACCTTGCTGAAGCAGCACCTTCATTATGCCCCACCGGTTTTGACGAGGGTCAAAAGCAAACGGGGCAAGTGTTAACTGAGCTCGTTATTGCTTATATGCTGGGACGTGAACGACGCCGTCGTACCAACGCTTAATCAGTGGATTCACGCCGAACTGATAAGTCAGTTCGGCGGCATCCTGAATGTCCCATAAAGCTAAATCAGCTTTCATACCTGCTTTGACTTCACCGACCTGTCCATGCATACCAAGCGCTTTAGCTGCGTTAACCGTGACGCCGCGCAAACACTCTTCTGGCGTTAACTTAAAGAAAGTCGCCGCCATTTGTAGCATCAGTTGCAAGTTGTGAATCGGCGACGATCCAGGATTAGCATCGGTAGCAATCGCCATCGGCACTCGGTGCTTACGCAGCAGTTCAATCGGCGGCACTTGGTCATCTCGCAGAAAGTAAAACGCTCCAGGCAGCAGCACTGCGACGGTACCGGACGTTGCCATGGCTTGAACACCTGCTTCGTCGAGTTGCTCTAAATGATCGGCCGAAAGCGCTTTAAATTGTGCTGCGAGCTGAGCACCTTGTTGATTCGTGATTTGCTCGGCGTGTAATTTGACGGGCAAACCTAAGGATTGAGCCGCTTCAAATACGCGTTTTGTTTGCGCAGGTGAGAAACCAATTGATTCACAGAACGCATCAACGGCATCCACCAGTCCCTCATCAGCAAGCGTTGGGAGAATACGTTCTACTATTTCGTCGATATAGCCGTCGGCGTTATTTGTGAATTCGGGTGGAATCGCGTGAGCCGCCAGCAACGTGGTTTTCACTCGTACGGGTAATTGTTCGCCGACTGCGCGCGCCACTCGTAATTGCTTACGCTCGGTCTCGAGGTCAAGGCCATAGCCCGATTTAATCTCAAGAGTTGTTACACCCTGTGCGATAAGTGCTTTAGCTCGCTTTAGTGCCAGTTGTAATAGCTCATCATAGCTTGCCTCTCGGGTTGCTCGCACGGTCGCGGCTATCCCTCCACCAGCTTGTGCTATCTCAGCGTAAGTAGCGCCATGCAGCCGCTGAGCAAACTCGTTAGCACGCGAGCCAGCCCAGACCAAGTGAGTATGGCAATCAACTAACCCCGGCGTCATTAAACCACCTTGGCCGTCAATCACTTCCGCGGTGGGTGTGGACGGGGCATCAAACGCAGGTCCTGCCCACTCGATGTGGGTGCCGTTAACAATCACGATGGCATCTTCAATCAGTCCATAGTCGGACAGTTCAGCATCTAAAGTAACTAGTTGAATATTTTCGATTCGTTGCATGATGTAAGGCTCTTAGGATTCTGTTTGGCTAGATGTGTTAACTAGATTAGCAAATACAGGTTGTATAGACAAATGATCTGATCTAAACTTTTTGTCATGTTCAACGCTTATGCCGCTGGGTGTCCTATGGCCAAGTTTTCCAATATAAAGCAATTCATTTACGACAAAATCGAGACCGGCGAGTGGCCGGAGAATCACCCCGTTAGTTCTGAAAACGTTCTTGCCGAACAGTTTTCTGTCAGCCGCATGACCGCTCGTCGCGCCTTGCAGGAATTAGCAGATGAGGGACTTGTGATTCGAACGCAAGGCGCTGGCACGTTTGTGGCACCGATTAAATCGCAAACATCGTTCATGGCGATTAAGAACATTGCTGATGAAGTGCGCGACCGAGGTCACGAATACCGCGCTAAGGTCCATCATTTACGAATTCAGGATGCGTCGAGTCAAGTCGCCGAGGCGTTACAAATTGAACCGGGCAGCGAAGTCTTGCACTCCACTATTACGCACTTGGAAAACGACTTACCGGTGCAGTTAGAGGAGCGCTATGTAAATCCCAAACTGGTGCCCGACTACTTAAAGCAGGATTACACCAAAGTGACGCCCCACGAATATTTATGCGTGGTTACGCCGCTGACTGAAGCGAGTCACCAGATTGAAGCGATTCATCCGATTTCGTCGGTATGTCAGTTGCTGCAAGTGAGTCGTGACGAACCGTGTTTAAGAATTATACGTCGGACATGGAGTTCCGGCGGCGTCGTGAGCTACGCCATCCTGACTCACCCAGGCTCGCGATTCAAATTGGGCGGACATATGAACTTTGATGCGCCAAAACTAGATTAAAAAAGGAGTTAATAATGTCATTTACCCGTTTAGATAAGTCGCGCGTTATCCGCGCTGATCGCGGCGCAGAATTAACCTGCGCAAATTGGCAAATTGAAGCTGCCAAGCGCATGTTAATGAATAACCTTGATGAAGAGGTGGCAGAGCACCCGCAAGCGCTCGTCGTATACGGAGGTATTGGTCGTGCAGCACGCAGCTGGGAGTGTTTTGATAAAATCGTTGAAACGCTTGAACGGTTAAAACCGAACGAGTCACTATTAGTCCAATCTGGCAAACCAGTCGGTGTATTTCCGACTCATGAGAACGCGCCGCGTGTGCTGATTGCTAACTCTAATTTGGTACCCGAATGGGCGAATTGGGAGCACTTTAACGAACTCGATAAAAAGGGTCTGATGATGTACGGTCAGATGACCGCTGGTTCTTGGATCTATATAGGTTCACAAGGCATTGTTCAAGGCACCTATGAAACCTTTGGTGCGGTAGCGCGCAAACACTTTGAGGGTGATGCAACCGGGAAATGGATTCTAACCGGTGGCCTCGGCGGCATGGGTGGTGCTCAACCACTGGCCGCAACGATGGCGGGCTTTTGTATGCTCGCGGTTGAGTGTGATGAAAGCCGCATCGACTTTAGACTTCGCACACGTTACGTGGACCACAAAGCGACCAGTTTGGATGAAGCGCTGGAATTAATGAACAACGCTATGGCGGAAGGTAAGGCCATTTCGGTTGGATTACTCGGGAACGCCGCTGACGTGTACGAAGAACTAAAACAACGGAACGTAACGCCCGATGTGGTGACTGACCAAACCTCAGCGCATGATCCCTTGCATGGTTATCTACCTCAGGGTTGGACACTCGAAAAATATCAGGCTGAGCAAGATAACGATCCACAGGCGACTGTGCTTGCAGCCAAACGCTCAATGGCAGTGCAAGTGAAAGCAATGTTGCACTTCCAGCAACAAGGCGCTGCCGTACTGGATTACGGCAACAATATTCGCCAGATGGCTCAAGATGAGGGTGTTGCTAACGCCTTTGATTTCCCAGGCTTCGTACCAGCCTATATTCGTCCGTTATTCTGCGAGGGTATTGGTCCGTTCCGTTGGGTTGCGCTTTCAGGCGATCCAGAAGACATTTACAAAACCGACGCTAAGGTCAAAGAGCTGATTCCTGATAACCCACATCTGCATAACTGGCTGGATATGGCGAAAGAACGCATTAGTTTCCAAGGCTTGCCTTCACGTATTTGCTGGATTGGTCTGAAGGACCGTGCCCGTATTGCGAAAGCGTTTAACGAAATGGTGCGTGACGGTGAATTAAAAGCGCCTATCGTCATTGGTCGTGACCATCTCGACAGCGGCTCGGTTGCGAGCCCTAACCGTGAAACTGAAAGTATGGCGGACGGCTCCGATGCTGTATCTGATTGGCCGCTACTGAACGCACTCTTGAACACCGCAGGCGGCGCGACTTGGGTCAGCTTACACCACGGCGGCGGCGTGGGAATGGGTTATTCCCAGCACGCGGGTGTGGTTATCGTTGCCGATGGCACCGACGAAGCTGAGCAACGTTTGGGCCGTGTGTTGTGGAATGACCCGGGCACCGGGGTGATGCGCCATGCGGATGCTGGCTACGATATCGCGAAGAACTGTGCGCAAGAACAGGGGCTTGATTTGCCCATGCTCGAGAAATAAGGAGTAACAATGAGCCAATTTCCATTAAACCCTGGTCAGCTTACATTGGCTGACCTCCGTGCGTGGTACTTCGAACCACAGCAGCTTGAGCTCGCGGAATCCGCTATCGAAGATATTGAGCGATCGGCAGCGACTGTACAAAAAGTATTGGATAAAGGGCGCGTTGTTTACGGTATTAATACCGGCTTCGGCTTGCTCGCCAATACACGCATTCCACCCGAAAAGTTAACCGACTTACAGCGCCGTATTGTGCTGTCACATTCGGTCGGTACGGGTGAGCTTATGGACGATGAAGTCGTCCGTCTAATGCTATTGCTAAAAATAAACTCGTTGGCGCGCGGCTTCTCGGGTATTCGCCTAAAAGTTATCAATGCCCTTACTGCGCTGCTGAACCATCAGGTCTATCCGTGTATTCCGAGCAAAGGTTCGGTTGGAGCATCCGGTGATCTCGCGCCTCTGGCACACATGGTGCTGCCGTTGTTAGGAGAGGGCGAGGTGCGTGTTAATGGTGAACGTATGCCCGCCAAAGAAGGCTTGGCAAAAGCTGGTTTAGAGCCGTTCGAGCTGGCGCCAAAAGAAGGCCTTGCGTTGTTGAACGGTACGCAGGCATCCACCGCATTGGCATTGGCTGGATTGTTTAAAGTGGAGCGTGTATTCCATAGCTCGATTCTGGTAGGCGCCTTGTCAGTGGAGGCAGCGATGGGGTCACGCGCACCGTTTGACGCGCGTATTCACCAAGTCCGCGGACAAGTCGGACAGCAACAAGTGGCGGCTGCATTCCGTGATATCCTGACTGATAGCTCTGAGATTGCTAAAGATCACGAAAATTGTGAGAAGGTTCAAGACCCTTACTCGTTGCGTTGCCAACCTCAGGTGATGGGTGCGGTTTATGATCAATTGAAGCACGCGGCGACGATTTTAGAACGTGAAGCGAACGGCGTGACCGATAACCCACTCGTGTTTAGTGAGCAGGAAGATATTATCTCGGGTGGGAATTTCCACGCTGAGCCCGTGGCTATGGCGGCAGATATTATCTCTATCGCGGCGAGTGAGATCGGTGCAATGTCGGAACGTCGTGGCGCGCTATTGATTGACAAACATCTGAGCAACTTGCCTGCGTTCCTAGTCGAGGAAGGTGGCGTGAACTCGGGCTTTATGATGGTGCAAGTGACTGCGGCAGCGCTTGCCTCAGAAAACAAAACCTTAGCTCATCCAGCGTCGATTGACAGTCTGCCAACCTCAGCGAATCAAGAAGATCATGTTTCGATGGCAACCTTTGCAGCGCGTAAAATCAGTGATATTGCTGACAATATCGCCGATATTGTTGCTATCGAGTGGCTGGAGGCTGCGCAAGGCTTAAACTTTAGAAGGCCATTAAAAGCCAGTGCAAAATTAGAAGAAGTGTTCGCTATCTTACGCGAACAGGTCGACTACTATGCGGAAGATCGCTATTTTGCACCGGATATCAAAGCAGCGAGTGATTTGATTAAGTCGGGTCGCTTAGGCGTGACGCTAGCGGACATAACGCCCGCTTAATCACGTTTAGCCAACACGACAAAACGGCCTGTAAATTCAGCCACAGGCCGTTCATCATCCATGATCTGGGCCTTCATCATCATACGCGCGTTCTTGCCCTCTTTTAGCGCTGAGAAATCACCTGTTACGTCACTCAAATAAGCGACCGCTCGAGGCTCTCGTGTGACCGGTTTATGATAGTGAATATTACCATCTCCTAGTACAACCGATCCTTCGAGTTCTCTCTCTAAAAGTTGCAGATGCAACAGCCCCCAACACGTTAATGTGCCGAGCGAGTAGATGCTACCAGCAAACATCGTACCGTGTACGTTGATGTTACGTGACAGTTGAGCACGCGTTTCGAACATGCGTCCGGTGTATTGATGAATTTTGATCCCCATCGCGTCAGATATAGGAATCTCTTTTGTCCATGTATTTTGTAGTTCTTCACACCATTCAGGGCGATAGATAATACGGTTTTGTTCACTGAACGACTTCTTCAGTTGGTGTTCTGCCATCGGATTTTTGACGGTATCCGCTTCCTCCACCACCTGGTAACCACATCTTTTATAAAAACCAATGGTTGTATCACGTGAATTAATAATGACGTGAGTGGCACCTTCGGCGCGAGCTGCGCTTTCGAGTGCAAAAATAATCGCAACACCATGACCTTCGCCTCGATATTCAGGCGCGGTGGCCATGAAGCGAATTTGCGCTTCCTCTGGGCTATTAAAATGTAAACGTCCGACCGCAACCGGCTCACCTGCTTCGTTGACGACCATGCGGTGCAAACCGACCTGATCGTACTCATCTTGCTCAGAACCTAGCGGGCGCTGAAAGGGTTCACGCAATACGCGCCATCGGAGATGAAAGTATTTTTCAAAGTCGGTGTCGGTAGTCGGGGTTATCACTTTATACATATTAATCTACTCGTAGTTCAAAGGTGACAGGTCCGTCATTTACCAAACTGACTTGCATATCGGCACCAAATTGACCGGTTTCTACATGCACACCCTGTGATTGGATATGGTCGCAAAATACATGGTACAACGTCTGTGCTTCGGATGGGTGAGCTGCGCTCGAAAAACTGGGACGGCGCCCTTTACGAGTATCGGCAGCGAGCGTAAATTGCGACACAACTAGAGTCGGATAGCCCTTGTCGACGAGGCTTTGATTCATTTTGCCTTCAGCATCAGTAAACACGCGGTAGTGGATAATACGCTCGGCAAGACGTTTGGCTTTTTGCTCGTTATCACCCTGCTCAACACCCAGTAATATCAATAACCCAGCGTCGATTCCGCCAACCTTGTTATTATCGACATCTACCTGAGCACGGCTTACGCGCTGAATTAAACCTATCATGCTATCTACTCTTGCTTGTGAAAAAGTATATGGTTGTCGATTCTATCGCACAGATCAATCTGACTGCGTACGCTTTTTATGGATTAAACGATATTCCTCCAGACTCACTGTCATCTCTGCACCTGCTAAGACAATCAACCATGACAAATAGATCCAAACGATGAGTATAGGCACCGTGGCAAGCGCACCATAAATCGCCTGATAGGTTGGAAAGTGGGTGATGTAAAGCGAGAATAATTGTTTACTGACCTCGAATAGAATGGCTGAAAAGGCGGCACCAAAAGCCGCATAGCGGAATTTAACGGGTCGATTAGGCACGAGTTGGTAAAGTAGTACAAAGGCGATGAAACTAGTCACGACCGGTACTGCGGACAGCAAAAAACTACGAATCCCCGAAACATACGTTTCTGCAAACTGAGACAGCGAGACTAAGTAAGACGTTGCCGCCAAACCCGTACCAATAAGAACAGGTCCGAGTGTCAAAATCATCCAATAAATGGCAAAAGATACTGTCCAACGTCGGCTGCTGGTATCGCGCCAGATATTATTTAACGCAGAATCTATCGCCGAAATAAGGGCGACAGCCACAAAAAATAAAAATGCGATACCGACGGCAGTCATCTGTGATGCATTACCAACAAACTCATCGATATATTCTTTCAGCTGCTCGCCTGAAGTGGGCAGCAGGTTAGCAAACAGCGCACTCTCTATGTTGTTTTTGAGATCATCGAAGACTGGAAAGGCGGAAAACACAGTGAATGTGACCACTAACAATGGCACTAGGGACAATAAACTGACATAGGTGAGATGGCCGGCGGTCACGTTAATTGAGTCGGACTGACTGCGAAGTGCGACATGCCGAGAAAATTTAAAACCGTGTTTAAGCCAAAGTTTCCAGTTCATATTGGTCAAAATTACATATCTCTGCGTACGATGAATGAGTCTTATATTGATGGAGAACGCACAAGATGGCAATTGTAGTCTTTGGTGCCGCAGGTGGTCTCGGGCTTTCATTAACGAAAGCGCTTAAGCAAAAGTTCAACGATAGCACCATTATCGCAGTATCGCGTCAGCCAATTAACCAACGCGTCGCCGGTGTACATTACACGACGATAGAGGATTACACCGCTGAACCCTTAGAACAGTGGGTCACTGAATTTAATCAGCGCGGTGAAGTGCTTGAGGGCGTTGTTTCGACGGTAGGCATGCTGCATGACGATGATACGTTCCCAGAAAAGCAGCTCGACGATTTAAATGAAGCAAACTTGAGTAAGCTCTTTAGCGTTAATGCTGTCATGCCGTTAATGATTCTTAAAGCGTGCAAACCGCTGTTGGACAAGAAGAAGAGTCGTTTTTTCATTCAACTGTCAGCGAAAGTTGGTAGCATCGAGGATAATTATTTGGGCGGTTGGTACAGCTACCGGGCCAGTAAAGCGGCTTTAAACATGTTACTCAAAACTGCATCAATTGAACTTAAACGCTCACATAAATCCTTTGTGGTTGCCGCAATCCACCCAGGCACGACAGATACCGATCTCTCGAAACCATTTCAAAAGCGTGTGCCCGAAGACAAACTTTATTCGCCTGAACTTTCGGCGGATCGCATTGTTAAGGTGATTCAGGGGCTCACGGCTGAAGACTCCGGTGGCTTATTTCATTGGGATGGCAAACGACTGCCCTATTAAGACTTGTATTCATTGTGCAACCAATGCATTAATATGAGGTCGTACGGGGGGATTTCATTTATCTCGACAGGGGGTTTTATGCGTTACATTTTAGCTGTTTTGATTCCACCGCTCGCGGTGTTGACGACCGGACGGATCTTTCAATTCCTATTTAACGTGATACTCACAGCTTTAGGCATTGTGCTATTTGTTTTTTCATTTGGCGCTTTAGGTTTAGTTTATATCCTTGCGATCATTCACGCGATTTTGGTCGTACGTAGTTACAACCAAGATAAACGAGATGAACGACTGGTTCGCGCCGTAAGGGGAGACTAATGAAAAAGCTGGCGTTAAGTATTTTTACGTTGTTGTTCTTAGTGGGTTGTCAAAGCGCCTACTATGGAGCGATGGAGAAATTGGGCATCGAGAAGCGCGATATTTTGGTCGATCGTGTTGACGACGCCAAAGAGGCACAAAGCGATGCTCAAGAAGAGTTCAAATCGGCTCTCGAGCGCTTGGATGCGCTGCTGCAATTTGACGGTGGTGAACTCGAAGAACGCTACAACGCACTGCGTGACGATTATGAGGCAAGTAAGTCTGCGGCTGAGCGTGTCAACGAACGTATCGAAGAAGTCGACGACGTGGCTCAAGATTTGTTTGATGAATGGAGCGAGGAGCTAGAGCTTTACAGTAATGATGCCATGCGCCGCGAGAGTGAGCGACGTCTGCGTGAGACAGAACGTCATTATGGTGAACTCATTCGCGTGATGGAACGAGCGGCTGGAAAGATGGACCCTGTGTTACAAAAGATGCAAGACAATGTGTTGTATCTCAAACACAACCTGAACGCGCGCGCTATCGACGCAATTCGCGGTGAATTTAGTCGTTTACAGACCGATATCTCAGACCTAATTGATGAGATGGAGTCTGCCATTGATGAGTCTAATCGCTTTATTGAAAGCATGAACAGCGGTGCTTAACCCACTTTTACAGGAGTTTTCATGAGTATTTTGTTTATCGGCGGCAGTCGTCGTAAAGAGTCAATTAATGCAAAATTAAAGCATCGTTTGGTGCAGGTTGCCGAAAAGCACACGTTTGATTTTGAGTTACTCGATGCTGACGCATTAGACGCGCCGATCTATCACGGCGACCACGAGCAGGCAGAAGGTGTTCCTAAGGCAATGCAACAGCTGGCAAAGGCTGTTGCGGCGGCTGATAAAGTTGTGCTTGTCAGCCCAGAATATAACGCCTCTGTTTCGCCACTGATTAAAAACGCGATTGATTGGACGTCGCGCGTTGACGGCCAGGTATGGAAAGGCAAAAAAGTGTTACTGGCAGCTGCCTCACCCGGTGGACTGGGTGGTATCCGTGGTCTCAGCCATTTGCGCGATATCCTGGGTAATGTTCAGGCGTGGACTGCTCCTCTTTTTGCCTGCTGTCCTAATGCTAATGATGAGACCATCGCGGCAATGGACGAAGATTTCCTATCGACTTTCCTTAGTCAGGGTGACTAATGAGCCTCTCGGATATTTTGGTGTTTGAGCACATGGCGCCCTTCACTTGGAAGGGCATTGCCACCGCGATTGCCAGTGAAGGGCGTAAGCGCCGCGCAGATAGTAATGAGCCTTAGGCTTTTAGTCCGTTGATATACGTATTTATGGCTGCTTCACCATACTCGACAAGAGGGAAGTAGCCATCATCCATTAACCAGTTGTAAATCAGCCCATCGACTAAGCCAAATAATCCGATAACCGCAATGCGTGGGCTCACTTGGGGTGGCAACTGACCCTCGTTAACCGCTTTCTCGAATAACGCTTCGACATCACAGATACAGTCATTGCGGCCACTTAAATGGCGTAATTTGATTGGGTTGACTTCGTCAATGTATTCGCACTTATGCATGAGAATGTTTGCCAATGCCTGCACCCGTGGATCGGTGGCAACACGGTTTAAAAACTCATTGGTGCGTTCCTGTATCTCGACCAGGGCATCGAACTCAGGTTGTTGTGCAATTTGCTCGCGCATCTCATCAATGGGCAAACGCACACGCTCCATTAACGACTCAATCAACGCCATTTTATTACTAAAATGGTGGTAAATAGCGCCTCGAGTGACACCCGCAGCCTCGGCGACCTGTGCCATTGACGTATGGGTGACACCTCGCTCACTAAATACACGCTCTGCCGCATCGAGCAGCTGTGAGCGAGTCGCGAGCGCATCTTCTTTTGTACGCCTAACCAAATTACACCTCATCAAATTAGAATACAGTTTAATTATAGCGATTTTCTGCTTATCATGCATTATTGTATGTATATTTTGTATACATGTTCATATTTGACAACTGAGTCATTTCGATAGACTCTGAAAGGGCATTTGGAGCAGAACAAGTCTAGTAGTGGCGATGTTACGTATAATTACTGTGTATACATTAATGGACAAGCAAGGAGACAGTGCATGAAAAACGAGATCGATTTTCGTCTTATTTTAGATGCTTATGAAAAGATCCATGAGCATGGCGAGGCAAAGCAAGGCAAGCACGTCCTTGATGGTATTACTGCGTATACTGACCATGATGGTTACACCGTATTTTTGGAAGGCCACGGCGTAAAACTGACGCTAGAGTTTCATAACAAATACCGGTTAGATTACGACAATGGCAAGCAGTTCGACCAATTCATTCGTGCGCTTAAAAATATCAGTGAAGGCTACGAAACCCCAGGTTTGGAGCGTGGATGAGTAATAAGTCGTATACCGTTTTAGAAGAAGTCGCTCATGCGCTAACGCATGGTATAGGCGCGGTACTGAGCATCGTTGGGCTGGTGGTGATGCTGGTTTGGTCTGTCGCCTACGGCGATACTTGGCATGTGGTGGCAGCGAGTATTTATGGGGCTAGCCTCATTCTGCTCTACACCGCCTCAACGCTTTATCACGCCTTTCCTTGGCCGCGTATTAAGGCTGTATTCCAACAGTTAGACCACGCCGCTATATTTGTACTTATTGCAGGCACCTACACACCTTTTGCACTGATTAATTTACGCGGCCCATGGGGCTGGACATTGCTCGGTGTAGCGTGGGGTATTGCACTGATTGGCGTGGTACTTGAGCTGGGCGTGAAAAAGCCACCTAAATGGCTGTCATTGAGTTTATACCTGGGCATGGGCTGGATGGCGTTGATTGCCATCAAACCGATGCTGGATAATGTCGATACGGGTGGTTTGTTATTGCTGCTAGCCGGTGGTTTAGCCTATACCTTAGGCGTTGTGTTTTATGTGCGTAAGCAGATGCCCTATCACCATGCGATTTGGCACTTATTTGTGCTAGCGGGGAGCATTCTACACTTTTTCTCGATTTTCTATTATGTGTTGCCGCAGCCAGAGTTAATAGCAGCACAATGACTTTTATATCACCCATAAAAAAACCCGCCGGTTGGCGGGTTTTTTGTGTGTCATCACATAGACACTTAGCTTTTCGGCTCGCGACTCGCACGCTTACGCTCGTTCTCTGTGAGCGCGCGTTTACGAATACGGATAGATACCGGCGTTACCTCGACCAGCTCGTCATCGTTAATGAACTCAAGCGCTTGCTCAAGTGTATAACGGATCGGTGGGCTCAAGGTTTGTGCATCATCAGTACCTGAGGCACGTACGTTAGTCAGCTGCTTACCTTTCAAACAGTTAACAGTCAGGTCATTTGAACGGTTATGAATACCGATGATTTGACCTTCGTATACTTCGTCACCGTGTGATGCGAACAACTTGCCACGCTCTTGCAAGTTGAACAGCGCATAAGTCAGTGCTTTACCCTGTGCGTTTGAAATCAATACGCCGTTCACACGTTGACCGATAGTACCGCCTTTATGCGGACCGTAGTGATCAAAGGTGTGGTACATCAAACCGGTACCTGAAGTCAGGGTCATGAACTCGGTTTGGAAGCCAATCAAGCCACGGCTAGGTACTTCAAAGTCGATACGTACACGGCCTTTACCATCTGGGTTCATGTCAGTCATCTCGGCTTTACGTAAGCCAAGTTTTTCCATGACAGCACCTTGGTGTTGGTCTTCGATATCAACCGTCAGTGTTTCGTACGGTTCCATCTTCTGACCATCTTCATGCTTGATGATAACTTCTGGACGCGATACTGCGAGCTCGAAGCCTTCACGACGCATGTTTTCGATTAAAACACCCAAGTGTAATTCACCACGACCTGATACACGGAATTTATCCGGGTTATCAGTCTCTTCAACACGCAGCGCAACGTTGTGAACCAACTCTTGCTGCAAACGTTCAAGGATCTGGCGAGAAGTAACGAATTTACCTTCTTTACCTGCGAACGGAGAGGTGTTGACCTGGAAGGTCATTGTTACCGTTGGCTCGTCAACCGTCAGCGGTTTAAGCGGGTTTGGTTTACCCACAGCGCATACTGTGTCAGAGATTTTTAATTCACCTAAACCCGTAATCGCACAGATATCACCTGCGTGCGCAGCTTGCGCATCGATACGGTCTAAACCAAGGTAGTTAAATACCTGGCCAACTTTACCATTGCGTGTTTCGCCGTCGGCACCCACGATAGTCACTTGTTGGTTAACCTTAACGCTACCTTGAGTAACACGGCCGATACCGATAACACCTAAGTAGCTTGAGTAGTCCAACTGAGAAATCTGCATTTGCAGATCGCCTTCAGGATCCGCATCTGGATGACTGACTTGGTCAACGATAGTTTCGAACAATGGCGTCATATCGCCGCCCGATTGTTCTGCATCCAGACTTGCCCAACCATTTAATGCTGATGCGTAGATAACAGGGAAGTCTAACTGCTCATCGGTCGCACCAAGGTTGTCGAACAAATCAAACACTTGATCCATGACCCAGTCAGGACGCGCGCCTGGACGGTCAATTTTATTAATAACGACGATTGGATTAAGCCCGTGAGCAAACGCTTTTTGCGTTACAAAGCGTGTTTGCGGCATTGGACCATCAACAGCGTCAACGAGAAGCAAAACTGAGTCAGCCATTGACATGACACGCTCAACCTCACCACCGAAATCGGCGTGGCCAGGGGTATCTAGAATGTTGATGCGGTAGTCTTGCCAGTTGATCGCTGTGTTTTTAGCGAGGATGGTAATACCGCGCTCTTTTTCTAGATCGTTTGAGTCCATGATGCGCTCTTCAAGCTCACCACGGCTTTCTAACGTGCCAGATTGTTGAAGCAGCTTGTCGACCAATGTGGTTTTACCATGGTCAACGTGCGCAATAATCGCAATGTTGCGAAGTTTATTAATATCAAATGCCTGAGTTGTCATTAAGAACAGCCTATTGATGTCGGAAAGTGAACAACGTTGTCTAAACCGACAAGGGGTTGATGAAAATAGCGGCGTATTCTACCTGTTTGCTAACGATATAAAAAGGGGCTGTTGAATTTTTCATCAGAATGACATGAATCAATAGGAATTAATGCTTATTTGCACCAAAATAGTCTACAATGAACCAAATTGGTGCAATTTTCAGTTGTTTTCAACGTTTCAACGGAACTCAATTTATTAAAAAACTTTAAAAACAATGAGTTATATATTTGGCACGTGGATTGCAATCCAATATGCATCCTAAGAGGTACACAACAATAGCTGTATAAAACTGGATTTAATCAGTTATTGATATATGTTTATTTTGACTTTTGATATTCAAGATTCCGCTGGAGGAAAACATGTCAGCAAGTAAGATTTTCGACGCCATTAAAGAGCATGACGTCAAATTCGTCGACTTACGCTTTACCGATACCAAAGGTAAAGAACAGCACGTCACAATCCCGGTGTCGCAAATCGACGACGATTTCTTCGAAGAAGGTAAAATGTTCGACGGTTCTTCAATCGCTGGCTGGAAAGGTATTAACGAGTCAGACATGGTGTTGATGCCAGACGCAGAGTCGTTGGTACTCGACCCGTTCACCGACGAAATGACACTGAACGTACGCTGTGACATTTTAGAACCTGATACCATGCAAGGCTACAGCCGCGATCCTCGTTCTATCGCGAAACGCGCAGAAGAGTTCTTGCAAGCATCAGGCGTGGCTGACAGCGCATTCTTTGGTCCTGAACCAGAGTTCTTCTTATTTAATGATGTGCGTTTCCACACCGACATGAGCGGTTCGTTCTACAAGATCGATGCCGAGGAAGCGAAGTGGAACTCGGGTCGTGAATACTCAGAAGGTAACTTGGCGCACCGTCCGGGCGTAAAAGGCGGTTACTTCCCAGTGCCTCCGGTTGACTCTGCGCATGATATTCGTGGCACCATGAGCTTGGTGATGGAAGACATGGGCTTGGTTGTTGAAGCTCACCACCACGAAGTGGCGACAGCGGGTCAGAACGAAGTGGCAACTCAGTTCAACAGTCTGACTAAGAAAGCCGACGAAATTCAAATCTACAAATATGTTGTGCACAACGTAGCGCACTCCTATGGCATGACCGCTACCTTTATGCCTAAGCCATTGGTCGGTGATAACGGCTCGGGTATGCACGTTCATATGTCACTTGCGAAAGATGGTCAAAACCTGTTTGCTGGCGACCAGTACGCAGGTTTGAGCGAAACCGCGTTATATTATATCGGCGGTATCATTAAGCACGCACGTGCAATTAACGCGTTTACTAACCCATCGACTAACTCGTACAAACGTTTGGTACCTGGGTTTGAGGCGCCTGTTATGTTGGCTTACTCAGCGCGTAACCGTTCTGCATCGATTCGCATTCCATTGGTATCGAGTGCTAAAGCGCGTCGTATCGAAGTGCGCTTCCCTGACCCAAGCGCGAACCCATACTTGTGCTTCACCGCACTATTAATGGCGGGCTTGGACGGTATCCGTAACAAGATCCACCCTGGCGATGCGATGGACAAAGACTTGTACAACTTGCCACCGGAAGAAGCGAAAGATATCCCAACAGTATGTCATTCACTTGAAATGGCACTGGACGCACTGGATAAAGACCGTGACTTCCTCAAGCAAGGCGGTGTGATGGATGACGACATGATCGACGCATACATCGGCCTCAAGTACAACGAAGTAGAAACATTGAAGAAAACAACACACCCTGTTGAATTCGATATGTACTACAGCGTTTAAATTAAGACGGTTGCAAGAGGGGAGGCAAAGCCTCCCTTTTTAAGCCGTGTATATGCACCAAATTAGTGCAGGCTATTGTGGAGTGTATTTGAGTGAATCTGGCGTCCATATTGAATCAGCTACTGACCGGTGTGGTCATTGTCGACGATCAATGGATCGTGCGTTACGTCAACGCTGCAGCTGAATCGATTTTTGACCATAGCGCCAAGCGTCTTATTGGTGAGTCTTTTGCTGAGGCATACTACGAGAGCGACCTACCATTAAGTACACTGCAGAATTGTTTGTCCGAAGACCAAACCGTGGTGAACTCCGAAGCCAGCTTCTTTCTTCATTCGGGGCAAAGGGTGACTACTGAAGTCAGTATTCAGTCATTGCATGATAATGCAAAAAAGCACTGGCTTATCGAGCTCAAGCAGGTCGACTTACAACGCCAGATTTCACGTGAAACACAGCAACAACAGCAGCTATTTGCTACACAGTCATTGTTACGTGGGATGGCGCATGAAATTAAAAACCCATTAGGGGGCCTGCGGGGCGCTGCGCAATTGCTGGCACTCGAATTGCCAGATGAAGAATTAAAAGAGTATACCGACCTTATTGTGACGCAAGCCGATAGGTTACGTACTTTGATTGATCGCATGATGGGCCCGGTACAAGCCGAGCAAAAACGTGAAACCAACCTGCATGAGCTACTCGAACGCGTGGCCAAAACCGTGCGTTACGAATACGGCGAACGTCTTAGCATAAAACGTGACTATGATCCTTCATTGCCTGAACTGTGGGCAATGGCTGAATCCTGTGAACAAGTTTTCTTAAATATCGCGCAAAATGCGGCTCAAGCACTGAATGGTGAGGGACAAATTACTTTTAAATCGCGCATTGAACATCAACTGACGTTATTGGGGCGTCGTTATCGTCAATGTGCAGTGATCAGTATTATCGATGATGGTCCGGGTATCGATGATGCAATTAAGGCGAGTTTATTTTACCCAATGGTGAGCGGTCGAGCCGAAGGCACGGGTTTGGGGCTATCCATGGCGCATAGTTTAATTCATCAACACCAAGGCAAAATCGAGGTCGACTCCGAGCCGGGAAACACGGTGTTTAGGATATACCTCCCGTATCAACGACAAGTCACTGAGGAGGCGAATCTATGAGCCAAGCGCAACACCTATGGATTCTAGACGATGACCCCTCTATTCGATGGGTACTTCATAAAGCATTTGAACGCTCGGGTTATCAAGTGCAAGTCTTTGAGCGGGCCGATGAACTTACGCGAGCGCTTGATTCGAAAGTGCCCGATACCATCATTAGTGATATTCGTATGCCGGGCACCGATGGCTTAGCCTTGCTAAAGCAAATAAAACAACGAGACCCTGATTTACCCATCGTGATTATGACCGCTCATTCAGATCTGGATACCGCAGTGAGTGCTTTTAAAGGCGGTGCCTTCGAGTACTTGGCCAAGCCCTTTGATATCGAGGAAGCTCGCAACGTGGTTGCGAAAGCAATGGCGCATCGCAGTAAGCCTGAGGTGAGGGTCAGTGCGCAGCAAGCGAATAATGATATTATTGGCGAGTCAGCCCCCATGCAAGATGTATTTCGTGCCATTGGTCGGCTGTCGGCTTCGAGCGTAAGCGTATTGATTACGGGTGAGACGGGCACGGGTAAAGAGCGCGTTGCGCGTGCATTGCATAAACATAGTCCACGATCAGATAAACCGTTTATTGCATTGAATATGGCAGCCATTCCAGCCGACTTGGTTGAATCCGAGCTGTTCGGTCACGAGCGAGGCGCATTTACCGGGGCTGATAAAAAGCGCGATGGACGGTTTTTACAAGCCGATGGTGGGACGCTATTTTTAGATGAAATTGGCGATATGCCACTTTCGGTGCAAACGCGCTTATTGCGTGTGTTAGCCGAAGGCCAGTTTTATCCAGTCGGTGCGCATCAGCCGGTACAGGTTAACGTGCGGGTCATCGCCGCTACCCACCGAGATTTAAAAGAGGCTGTTGCAAACAACGAATTCCGTGAGGACTTATATCATCGACTCAATGTCATTCAACTGCGGTTGCCGGCATTACGTGAACGCAAGCAGGATATACCTCTACTGGCTCGGCATTTCTTAAAGCAGTCTGCCATTGGGCTCGAAGTGAGCGAGAAACAGTTATCAGACGCAGCGTTGGCGCAACTTGAAGCATACGGGTGGCCGGGTAATGTAAGGCAGCTCGAAAATGTGTGTCGTTGGCTTACGGTGATGGCGCCCGCACAACAAGTCAGCCCCGATGAACTGCCCCATGAGCTTCTAGAACAGAGCGAACAGCTGGAAAACGGTCAATCGACAGGGAATTGGCGCGAGCTACTGGCACACGAGTTGCGCGCACAAACCCATAACTATGATAATATGACACCTATTATACAGGATGTTGAGCGCATCGCCTTGCGCATTGCACTGGAGAAGTGCGACGGACACAAGCAAAAAGCCGCACATTGGCTTGGCTGGGGGCGCAATACGCTAACGCGCAAGCTCAAGTTATTGAGCAAGTAAATCTTTGTAAAGAGAGTCGCGTTACGCTGTGCTATTTTAGAAGATGGTCTTTACACTTTAAACGGGACTCAATTGACCATGACACATTCTGTTCTACTCATTGATGACGACCATGAAATGTCAGCGATGCTGACCGAGCTCTTTAAACGAGAGGCGGTCGAGCTGACCGTAGTTGATGATGGCGTTAAAGGGCTGGATGCCGCTTTAAACGGGGACTTCGAGCTGATCTTGTTAGACGTCATGCTGCCCGGTATTGATGGTATGCAGTTATTACAACGCTTACGTCAGCAACATCGTGATACCGCAGTACTGATGTTAACCGCACGCGGAGATGATGATGACCGTGTAATGGGGCTCGAGCTCGGTGCAGACGACTATTTACCCAAACCATTTAATCCGCGTGAGTTAATAGCACGCGTACGAGCGCTACTACGCCGAACGGCTAATACCATGATGCAAAACGAGGTATTAACGGTGAGTGGCTTTACACTCGATCCGAGTAAGGCAGAAGTCACCTGCGACCGCCAGCCGTTGGTCATGACACCGACAGAGTTTGATATTCTGCGTTGTTTGATGCAGCAAGCGGGTCAAATGGTGAGTAAAGACCAACTCTCGGTGGCTGCGCTGGGCCGTAAGATGGGGCCTTTTGACCGTAGTCTCGACGTACATATCAGCAACATTCGTAAAAAGCTACCGGCTAATCCTGAGCGCATTCAAACCGTTCGTGGTCGGGGATATCGTCTCGTCAACGAATAATGAAGCCGCACCGTAAACGCCCGATCCGCTGGTACCAATCGCTTACGCTGCGGTTGCTCCTGCTGTTTTGGGCGTTACTGTTTTTAACCGCCAGCAGCGGTTACTTGCTTGCGGTCTGGAATAAAGTCACACCCGAAGTTAAACCTATCGCGGAACCCATTCGGCGTACCTTAGCGCCGTTGCTCGAAAATGAGCTGACCTATCTTTCTTTGCAGCCTGGACGTTTATTGACAGGTGATTATCGCGTTGCAGCCCGAGTACTCGCGCAAGGTCAGCAAAAGTTGATGATGGATGAGTTCTTATCGCAACGTTATCGGCAAACCATGTTGCGCTTTTTAAACTACGATGAGCCGATGCAAATGCCACTCGAAGATCGTTTGTTGATAGGTCCTTTCGAGTTTAAAGGCAATAAGCTTCTAATCACTCGTCCACTAAAAGCGTCGGAGTGGACTGATCGTGAAGAAGCAGAGCAAGAGTTGATGCGGGCGCGCAGTTGGACGTTGGTGGGCGGTAGTTTAGCGATTGCGATTTTGTTGGGTATCTGGCTGATTCGACCGATAAAACGCATGATCCGAGCTACCCGTGAGGTTGCTCAAGGTAGTGCTGAGCCTGAGTTAGGCCAGTTGCCTCGACGTAAAGATGAAGTCGGCGAGCTGGCACGCGCCCTAGCGCAGACAGCGCGCGATCTTGCTATTTCTCGTGATGCGCAACGGCGCTTATTAAGTGATGTGTCACACGAACTGCGTTCGCCGATGGCACGGATGCAAGTCGCCCTCGATCTCAGCGAAGATGAGCATCAAGATGATGCACATTGGCAACAGTTGCGTCGCGATAGTGAGCGCTTGAATCAAATCATTGAACGTATCTTATCGCTCTCGAAACTTGAGAACGGCTTAATCAGCTTAAATACGCATACTGTTGATCTGCGCAAGTTGGTGCAACGGCTTGTCGACGACACCTTGTACAGTCATCCTGAGTATAAAGATCGGCTCGTTATTCGCGAGGGCGATTGGCGCGAACTCGAGAGCGATGATGAGCTGATCCGGTTAGTGTTAGAAAATATTATGCGGAATGCCCTGCACTACACCGACAAAGCGGTCGAGTTTGGCTGCGAAAAGCATGGTAAGTGGTTGCAGCTTTATGTGCGTGACCATGGGCCTGGCGTTGATGAAGAAACAATTGAGAAGCTATTTGAGCCGTTTTACCGCGGCGACCCGTCGCGTAAGCATCAGGCGGGTGTCGGTTTAGGCTTAGCGTTAAGTCAGCGCTCAGCGTTGGTTCTAGGCGGTCAACTGCGTGCACGCAATCATCCACAAGGAGGACTAGAAGTTATCTTGGATTTACCGTTAGACTAGGGCTTAATCATAGCGACGGGAATCAAAGCGGATGATCCGACCGGCGGATAATGAGCCCAAGTGGCTCGAATTTTATCACCAACATATCGCTCCTTTCTGGGCGGATTCAGTTGAGCACATTTATTTAGACGCAACGGATGGCCTGCGCCTTTTTTATGCCTATCATAAAGTCAGCGATACAGCGCCACTACTGGTGATTTCAACGGGTCGTATTGAGGCGGCGATTAAATACCAAGAAGTGATTTGGGAACTGGCACAACAAGGTATTTCCTGTGCTGTCATCGATCATCGCGGGCAAGGTTTATCAGGGCGCATGACGAAGAATAGCCATCAGGGCCATGTCGCAGACTTCCGTGATTTTATTGATGACTTTAGCGTATTCATGAATGATATCGACGAGCGCTTTCCTAGAGCGTCTCGCTATGCACTTGGGCACTCGATGGGCGGAGCGATTTTATCCTGGGCGTGTTGCGAGCAGGATTTTAAATTTAAGCATTTGTTTTTGACGGCACCGATGTTCGGCATCAGAACAGCCGGTATTCCAGCAGCGATTGCGCGTGCGATTGCTGGCGCAGGTCGCTGGTTAAACGAGACTAGTGCACCGGATAACCCGTGGTATTTCTTAGGTATGAAGGACTATATTGCGATTCCTTTTGCTGAGAATGTGTTGACCCACAGTGAGCAACGTTACCAAGTATTTCGCGAAGCCTATGAAAGCGAGCCCCGGGTTAAACTCGGCGGACCGACGTTTGCTTGGTTACATGAAGCACTGACGACTTGTAAACAATTGCAGGGCATGGGGAGCCAACTCAAAGTAACGGCGACATTGTTCAATGCGGGCGCCGATGTGGTGGTGAGTAAAAAAGCGCAACAGCGTTTTGCTAACAGTGCGGGCGCCAACGTTGAGTTTTGCTCGATCAAAGGAGCGAAACACGAATTAATGATGGAGAGCGACGATTATCGACAGCCCATCATGGATTCGATCTATGCCAGACTCAAGTCGAGCGACGCTCAGTAATTGAACCCTCAACATAGGCAATAATTTCGGGATCCATGTGAACAATAATGTCGGCACTCGGGAACGCCTTCATCAGTGCACTTTCGACCTCATCAGAAATCGCATGGGCTTTGAGAAGAGATAAGTGATTATCGAGTTCAATGTGGAGTTGAATAAAACGTGTTGAACCCGCCTCACGAGTACGCAGGCCGTGGATCCCTAAAACACCGTCAATGGCTAGCGCTGTATCCACCACTTTCTTTTGTAAGTTTTCGGGCAGTTCGCGATCCATCAACGAGTTAAATGCCTCAGTGCCGATGCGAATCGCCCCCCAGATTAGATACAACGCAATTAAAATGGCAAACACGCCATCCGCCCAGTGCATGCCAAATTGGCTCAGTACCAGCGCAACTAAAACCGCCGCGTTGAGTAAGATATCAGACTGATAATGCAAATGATCGGCTTTAACTGCTTGCGAGTCGGTGACGCGGATGGCTATCCGTTGAATCACCAGTAATACCATGGTGATGACGATGGCTGCCACGCTGACCCAAATACCCGTTTCTACATTGGGTAGTTTTGAATCGTCCATCCATTGTTGCGCACTGTGAAAAATAAGTAGCATGCCTGAGCCAGCGACAAAAGCACTCTGCGCTAACGCGGCAAGGGATTCGGCTTTACCGTGGCCGAATCGGTGCTCATCATCTGCGGGTTGCAAAGAGTAACGGATCGCGAAAAAACTAAAAATCGAGGCACCACTATCGAGCAACGAATCAGTTAACGAGGCGAGCATACTCGCCGACTCAGTATCAAACCAAGCGTAGAGTTTCATGGCTATCAGCAAAGCGGCCGTGGTGACCGATGAAGCACTGGCGAGCTTTACCCAAAAAGCGTATTGATGCTTATAACTCGTTGGAGAATTCAATTCGATACACACCTCGTATTAAGATAATGGTATTCTAGCGTTTTTTAAGTAGCTGATAAAATCACTATGTTGCATTTGGTCTTATTTGAACCGGAAATACCGCCGAACACGGGTAATGTTATTCGCTTGGCAGCGAATACGGGCATGCAATTGCATCTTATCGAACCATTGGGTTTCGACTTAGATGAGAAGAAAGTGCGCCGTGCTGGCTTGGACTACCACGCCCTTACCCAAGTGAAAATCCATAAAAATTGGTCGGACTTTCTAGAAAACGTGGATTATAACCGCATTTTTGCGTGCACGACGAAAGGCTCAACACGTTACACCGAGGTCGCGTACGAGGAAAATGATGTACTGTTGTTTGGTCCCGAAACGCGGGGGTTGCCGATGGACGTGTTACAGACATTTCCGCAAGAAAATTGGTTACGTCTACCAATGGTGCCAGATAGCCGGAGCTTAAACTTATCAAATTCAGTCGCGATTTTTACGTATGAAGCCTGGCGTCAGTTGGGTTTTAAGGGCGCGGTATAGCGTTTTTAATTGCTTTATCAAACAGACTGCGCAGTAGCTGACCTTGTGCGTTGTCTTTGAATGCTAAATAGAGTGGCACTTCGTCACTCAACGCGTAACGTTCATACGGCGTCTCCATCCAGTCTGGTAAGTTGGCCGCGTAATCGACAACACCTGCAACGCGGCCCATATCCAATAGTGCAAAGCAGTCTAATGATGTATTCGCGGTGTAAATATTGGCATTTGAGGGTAGCAACGAGTGTTGATAGTCGCCACCCGCAACGCACAAACTTACATTCTTGTGGTCAAGCGTATCGTCTATCGCTGCTTGAGTTTTGCTAAATAAATATACAGGCGCACTACGAGCAAAGGCATGCTCTGTTTTGATAAAGCGTTGATCAATCTGTTCTTCTCGGATTCCAACGAGAACTTGTGCTTTCCCGGAGTCAACGAGTTGCTTAGCGCGCGGCCAGTTCGATGTTTCGGTTTCAACCTGTTCAGCCCAATCGGCAGTTAGTTCAATGAACCGTTGCCACAAGCTTCCTTCACCGTCCATCTCGGTTTGCCGGGGCATTAACGCACTAGCACCAATTAATGGATTTGGAATACGAACGGGCGTGATGGGACGCGCGATTTTTGATTGATACGTTTCTCGCAATGCCGTGATCCTACCGGTCGCTTGCATTAGTTTTAGAGTGCTTAATAAGTCAGGAATGAGATCTGCGTGCTTCTTATGTAGATAGTGATAGCCTTGATAGCGCTTAATTTCGTAAACAATCAAATCATCGCGGTCATGTAGCGCGGAACCACGATACTGAAAATCAGCCATCAGCGCTGCTTCAACGCGGCCCGCATCCATTAGCTTGATTACCTGCTCTAATTTGATGGGCTTTGCAATCGGAATATCCAGTTGGTAAGAATCAACCACTTCATCACCGGCGCGTAAACCACTTAAGTAAGCCAAATTACTTAACTTATCGGGCGTACAGACACCACACTGTGAAGGGTCGGCGATAAGAAGCAAGGAAAACTCATAGATCGGGAAATCGACACGAATGAGATTGGTGAGTTGCTCAGATAGTCCAGGAATGCGCCCTAACTCACCAGCAATGATCCCCTCGGAAGCCAGCTGTTCGCCGCGTAGGCGCGGCAAAGACTCATAGCGTAGTTTAATATTAAGTTCAGCATAGGCTTCTTCTAATATCGACTGAACGAGCTCCGGCAATGGACCGTCTTGCGGCGCTCGAAAGACGAGCGTTTGGGTTGTTTGCTCATCGTCTAATTTTAAGTCAGTCGATAGGTTGCTTGATGATTGCTGCGCATAAGGCTGCCCACTTACAAAAAAAAGCGTAGAAAAAACGATAGCGCGAAACAAGTTAATCACCAGAACACAGAACCTTGGTCAATTTGACCTCAGAAGTATATCAATTGCAGGGTATTATGCACAGCATTTACAAAAATCCAACACCCGCAGGGTGATTGAATTTATTCTTCTTATTGAGGTCAGAGCAGATGGGGTCGATGTTGATAAAACTGAGAGCGATTTTTATCCATTGACCCGTTATACTAGGATTCATTAACCCGCAACTTTGCAGTAATCAGAAGGGTGTCTCATGAATAAAGGATGGATCGCATCAAGCCTCAGCATCGTGCTTGCAGGACTGATGACCAGTGCGGTATCCGCACAAGAACAGCCAACCATCAAAGATGATGGTTACCGCCACTTAATGTTGGCAGGGGGCGGTTTAACGCTCTGCACGAGCATGGCGTCCGATAGCTGTAACGAAACCGACTGGATTGATAGCAAGACAATGCGTACTAATCGGTATATCGACTTGTCGGAGAAGTCAATCAAGACGGCTGTTTCAGATGAATACTGGACCGGCTTTCGTGAAGAGGCTCGAAAGAAGGTCGACGAAGCGTTAAAGCTCATTTATGACCGTATGAACGAGGAAATCATCACAGAACGCGTGTTCATGCGTGAATTTACTCGTCGTGCCACATTAAAAACGTACAATTCATTATCTGAAGCTGAGTGGAACAAGCTGGTCGACTTACTCGAAATGCCAGTCCCTGCTGAGCTCGATGAAAAGATTAATTTAAATGAGTCGCAGAACAAGCCTGCGATCGATATCTATCGCCAGTTCGTTGAGATGGCGAAGACCACACGCTTTGATGACAGTAAAAAGCCGACCATTTTCTTCACTACCTCTTCATCGCGCGACCCTTACAACGAAGTCGATTACTACATGGACTTGTTCAGTCAGTTGGGAGCTGAGCCGCATTGGTTCCCGGTTGATGCGGCTTTAATTAAAGCGCAACAAGAGGGCCGTTGTGACGAATTGGCTGACGTGCAAGAGGAAGTGCTCGGTGCATATGCGCGAGACCGTGTGTATCGCGACCGCTATCAGCAGCAAGTTGAGTTTTGTAAAGCGCCCAAAGAAGCCTTAAAGATGGTGCGCCAAGCCAATGCGATCTTTATCAATGATGGTGATGCCAACCTTACTCGCTCGACCTTTATCAACGAAGATAATCAGCCATCTGACTTGTTACGCGACATCGTTAGCTTCGTGCAATCAAAGCGTTTAGTGGTAGGTGGTAACGGCGCGGGTGCTGTTGCGCTGACATCTAAACCGATGATTTCTAACGGCACCACCGAATCAGCGATAAAAGACGGCGCCTTTGCTTCTGAGCCACCGCCGTTTGGTTGTGATTTGGATGCAACCTGTCCCACCAATACCAACCCAGACACGCTGACGTTTCATCCATTGGGCGGTTTAGGGCTGTTTCACTTTGGTATTTTGGATAGCGACTTCTCTGATAAAGGTCGTTATGGTCGCTTGATCCGTCTCGCGGGCGATAGTGGTACACCGCTTTCGCTAGGGATTGATGAGAATACCGCCATGAAAGTGAACCTTGAGAAAGGCCTATTTGATATTGTCGGCGAGCGAGGCGTGTTCTTTGTAGAAAACGCACAATCGGTGCCTACGGCGGTCGCAAGTACCTTCCATTATTTAGTTGCTGGCGCGTCCGGTATGATGAATCCGTATGGCTTACAAACCGCGGAATTCTCGGACCAGTCAGGTATTGTAAAAGAGAACCCAACCACCAATTTCTTAACCGACCGCGGTTTAGTTGATTCGATTCGCGTGTTGTGTGGTGAAGAACGCAACGAAGTAACGCTTCTGAATAAAGACTATCGCTTGATCGCGCGTATCAACGACGCAAGCCGTACCGCTGAAGCCGGTGGTGAATGCCAAGTGATTAACGGTAAAATCGGTATTGCTTATCAGCCCGAAGAAAAACTGTAAGTAGCACCTAGTTACTAAAAAGCTCGCCCCGTTGACACGGAAGCGAGCTTTTTTTATACGCTGCCTTTTAGTGGCGTAGCGCGTTACGCTACACCGTATTGAGCGCGATACGCTTCAACTGCAGGTAAGTGCGCTTTAAACTGCTCGTCGTCCTTAAGATATTCAATCACATCGTTCAGTGAGACAATCGCAATCACTTGCGCATTAAAGTCTCGTTCAACTTCCTGAATCGCGGATAGCTCGCCTTTGCCTTTTTCTTGACGATCTAAGGCAATCAACACACCCGCGAGCTGTGCACCGTTTTGCTCAACAATATCCATGGATTCACGAATTGCCGTGCCCGCGGTGATCACATCATCGACCAACATCACGCGCCCCTCAAGAGCTGAACCGACTAAGTTGCCCCCTTCGCCGTGGTCCTTTTTCTCTTTACGATTAAAGCAGTAAGGGGTATCGGTCTGAAAATGATCAAACAAGGCTACGGCCGTCGCGCTGGCGATAGGAATACCCTTGTAGGCTGGACCGAACAACACATCAAAGTCGATGCCTGAGTCTTTTAACGCCGCTGCGTAAAAGCGCCCTAACTTCGCTAAGTCAGAACCCTTATTAAACAAGCCGGCATTAAAAAAGTAAGGACTGGTGCGACCGGATTTCAGCGTAAACTCACCAAATTTTAGTACACCGCGCTCAATCGCAAACTCGATAAACTCTTTTTGATAGGTTTTCATGCTGATCCCTTATGCCAATGCTGCTTTTTGGATATCGATCAATTCTTTAATGCTGACACGCGCAATGTCGACTAGGCTTTGCATCTCGTCGTAACTAAACGCCTCACCCTCAGCGGTGCCTTGGATCTCAATGAACTTACCCGCTTCCGTCATCACAACGTTCATGTCAGTCTCGGCTTGAGAATCTTCAATATACTCTAAGTCGCTCACTGCATCGCCATCAACAATACCGACAGAAATCGCCGCAACCATTTCTTTTAACGGATTGACCTTAACCATTTTGTTAGCGCGCATGTAGTTCAGCGCATCAACCAACGCCACGCAAGCACCGGTAATTGAGGCGGTACGCGTACCACCGTCGGCCTGCAATACGTCGCAGTCGAGCGTAATGGTGTTCTCGCCGAGCGCCTTAAGGTCGATGCAAGCACGCAAAGAACGCGCGATTAACCGCTGGATTTCCATCGTGCGGCCACCTTGCTTGCCACGCGCCGCTTCGCGCTGCGAGCGAGTGTGGGTAGAGCGTGGGAGCATGCTGTATTCAGCGGTCACCCAACCTTGTCCCTGACCTTTTAAAAAGCGTGGCACACCGGCTTCAACCGTGGCATTACACAACACCTTAGTATCGCCGAATTCAATCAGAACTGAACCCTCGGCATGTTTGGTGAAGTTACGCGTGATGGTGACCGGGCGAATTTGTTGGGCAGTACGACCACTTGGACGCATGGCATCTCCTTTATTTGATAGTAAACGGGGATAAGTAAAACGAATTAGCCGTTAGTGTAGCAAATTTGACCGTTGAATGGATCGCGAATCGTTCTGTAACGTATTAAACTAACGCAAGCTGAAAATACGTGGTAATCACTGAACGGGAGGCCGTATGTCGCGTTCAAAAGACGAAGAATTTGAATTGTTCCGCCAAGAAATGAACGACGTAACACCCTTGGTGGGTGAGGAAGTTGCAGACATTCGCACTGCTTTTGAGCCGACATTGGCACAAAAGGAGCGGCGCCGTGCGGCTGAAGCCGAAGAACAAGAAAACGTTAACTTTTTATCGACCGAGTATGTTGAGTTGGTGGAGCCAGAGGAATGCATTGAATTTCGGCGCGATGGCGTGCAAGAAGGCGTGTACAAACGGCTTAAACAAGGCCGTTACACCATGGAAGCGAGTCTCAATTTGCACCAGCATACGCTGCGCGAGGCGCGCACCGCAGTATTTAACTTTATTCAGGACTGCCATAACGCCGGTATACGCACGGCACTGATTATTCACGGACAAGGTAAACACAGTAAACCGCATCCCGCGCTGATAAAAAGCTATGTGAATAAGTGGCTGCGTGAAATGCCGCCCGTACTCGCGTTTCATAGCGCACAGCGCCACCATGGTGGACGCGGCGCGGTGTATATCATGATGAAGAAGAACGCGGAACAAAAACAAAAGAACCGCGAAAAACACGCGAAAAAATAACCGTAAAACGAGTGGTCGTTAGAGACGACCACTCAGTATTAATCCGGCAAAGAAGCCCGTTAGGCCGCCACCAAGTCCAAGCGCTAACCCCAAATAGCAGCTCAGTGACCGACCACCGGAGCATACCAAACGCTGCACTCGGCGTTGATAGGTTAGAATACCCAGCAATAGCACTAGATAACTGAGTGTCGGCAGTAACCAGCCGGGATCGACCTCGTAACTTAGAATAAACAAGCTACCGACAACGATCATGAATACTGCAGCCTGATTACGCATTCGCACCAACTGTTGGCGAATAGCGTCGGTAGCTGCCATCTTCTGCGCGCGATGAGAGCCGATAAACAAACCCGCCAAACCACCGAGAATAGTGACCGCCATGGCACCTAATAACGCTAACCACTTCACGCTTGTGGCAACACCAGAGGTCAACGAAAAGCCCGCCGCAGCGGCAGGTGCACTGCCCACCATCGCGCCTGTCGTCAGTAACGTCGAAATACTGATGGACGGTGCCGAAAGCAACGCCGCTTTACCCACACGGCTTAGTAATTGTTGAGCTAACTGCTTGCGAGCGCGAGACAAACGCTGGCGCACCGCCTCGGGGGTGATCCCCAGCAAGTCGGCTACATGCTCAGCCGACTGCTGTTCGCGGTAATACAGCAGTACGACATCGCGGCTTTGCTCTGGCAACTTATCCAACGCATGATAAATAATCGCCTGCTGCTGTTGCTCACTGAGCGACGCCTCGGGTGATTCATCGCTCAGTACCGCACCCAGCTCCTCATCGAGATTATCCCTATAGTCGGTGCGACGCACATGCTCTTTACTTAACCACTGATAAGCACAATGCCGCGTGATTTGTCGTAGCCAGGGCAAAAAGCTACGCGTCTTGCGCAGCGTATTCATTTTTTGCCAGACAATGAGATAAGCCTCTTGCGCCACCTCTTCTGAGGCCCGGATATCTTTAACAATGGCCAAGGCAATACTCGCCACTAAGCTTTGTGTATGTGTGACTACCTCGGCGAACGCCTGCGAATTCCCTTGGCGCGCTTGCTCTATCGAAGCGTTAAGCGCCGCATACTGTGCAGTTTGATTAGTCATGGCAGCGCTCCTCGATGAAGTGATTAACGGCCGATAAAAAGGCCTCGGGTTGATCCCACATAATAAAATGGCGTGACTCAGCAAACTCTAGCAAGTTGATGGCATTATCACCAGCGATCTGCTGTTGATAGGCATTAAGCGCCGTTTGCTTTTGCTCGGCAGTTGAGAAGCCACCGGTCGCCGCCATTTGTAACGTCGGTACGTTGAGGTCAGCGACCTCAGCGCGTAAATCTGTGGTCATCAGCTCATACATCGCGCGGCCCACCGTGGCAGGATCCGACGTTTTTGCCATCGCGACCACGCGCGCTTGATTCTCCTCAGATGAGGTTTGGCGTGATGCCCCCATTTGCACTTGCATCGCCATTTGTTCGGGGGTGAGTTGTTGATACACCGCCAGCATTTGCTGTGCTTGCGGCTCAACCGCTTGAGCGGTTAACGCCGTGTTACCACTGACCAGCGCCGAGAAAAACGGCACACCATCAACCGCGATAAGACATTCCAACGCCTGAGGTTGCTGGCTTGCCAGTTGATAGCCTAAAAACGCGCCCAAACTATGCCCAATGACCACCGCATCGCCAGCGGTGTTCTCCTGCAAATAACGTTCTAGCGCAGCACCTGCGTTTTCAGTAAATGCCTCGCGTAATTGAGGGTTGCCTGGATGCGCGCCAAAGCCAGCAAATGCCAGCGTGTGCACCTCATAATGCTGCGCCAACGCCGCTTCAGTTTGCTGCCAAACACGCTCATCGGACATTAAACCCGGGATAAGCACCACCGGCTGACCCTGACCCGAAACCTGCGCATGTAGCACGGTGTTTTGTGAATGCGAGGGTAGGCTGAAAAGGCCAAACGACACGCCTAATAACAAGATAAAAAATTGGTTTTTCAAAGACATAATACGTTCCTATTGAGTCACTTTTAATAAAGGTTGCTCAATAAGGTCAGACTCGCACAGAAAAGTGTGACATCTTTTTTGTACTATTACTTCATATTGCCTCTTTGCGCAGGTAATATTTGGCTTATACGCTTAACGCACACATTGTTTTCGGCAGGTTGAAGGAAAGACCTCCCGACAAAAAAGTAGGATACGCCATGATTCAAAGTATGACCGGTTACGCTCGTTACGAGCACAAAGCAGAATGGGGTAGCGCCGTGTGGGAAATCCGCTCGGTTAACCAACGCTATTTAGAAACCTACTTTCGACTGCCCGAGAGCGTGCGCGCCCTCGAGAACAACCTGCGAGAGCTATTCCGCAAGCAATTACAGCGCGGCAAAGTCGAATGTCGCTTGCACCTGCACATGGATGAGAGCAAGCAAAGCGAGTTAGTGATTAACGAAGCACTTGCCGAGAGTGTGATTAATCAAGCCAAATGGGTCAACCGCCAAGTTCACAACGCACAAATTAACGCACTCGACGTGTTGAAATGGCCTGGCGTAGTCAGCAGTGACGACCAAGATATCGACGAGCTCCAAAAAGAACTGTTCGACGCCGTAAAACCCGCGCTTAACGAATTTATCGAAAACCGAGCCAGTGAAGGCGAAGCCATTAACACCATGCTTCAGCAACGCTTAGACGGCATCATCGAACACGTCGCCTTTGTACGTGAACGCATGCCAGAAGTCGTTAAATGGCAACGTGAGCGCTTACTAACCCGCTTTGAAGAAGCCAAAGTCGAACTCGAACCACAACGCCTCGAAGCCGAAATGGTCATGCTGGCGCAAAAAGTCGACGTCGCCGAAGAACTCGACCGCCTCGACGCCCACGTCGCCGAAGCCCGCAAGATCCTGAGAAAGGGCGGCGCCTGCGGCCGACGCCTCGACTTTATGATGCAAGAGTTCAACCGCGAAGCGAACACCCTCGCCTCGAAATCCATCAACGCCGAAATCACCGCCGCCGCAGTCGAACTAAAGGTGTTGATCGAGCAGATGCGTGAGCAGATCCAAAACATCGAATGATATTCGCCTTATTTCATTTTCATTCAAAACGTCTTTATATATAAGGCCTTTGGCTGAGTAGCTTTTCGTTTTAGTTCGTTATTTTTCGGCCTAAATCAGTTTTAATTGGTGGGTAATGTGGTGGGTGTGCTAGTATCCTAATAACTTGGAGTGGTGGGTAACTAAAAATTTCCTTTAGGAATTAGCACAATGGGTAATTTCAAAGATACGAAGCTAAAGGCGCTAGCTAAGAAGAAGATTGGGCGTCACCACGATGGTGATGGCTTATATTTTGTTGTTCCGAAGTCGGTGAGAAAGAATGAAGATGGGAGTGGCAAAGTAGAGGCGCCAGGAAAGCCATACTGGATGCTTCGGTTCACTTACAATAAAAAGCGTCATGAAATGACGCTTGGTCGTTACCCTGACTTATCGGCCGCTGAGGCCAGACTGGAAGCTGCTCTTAAGAAGCGGCAGGTTAGAGAAGGCCAAAATCCGATCGCTCTAAAGAAGCGTGCTGAAGAAGAGGAAATTAAAACGGTAAATGACCTGTTCAAAGATTGGCACGAAGAAAATAAAAGCCGTTTGAAGCATTGGAAAATTCCCGAGAGGGTCTATAAAAAGGATATCTCACCTCATATTGGAGCACTAAACGTTGACCAAGTTACTGCCCGTGATATCCGCCGAGTAATTAAGACAATCAATGACTCTGGGCGTCCGACTATCTCGAACGATGCACTCTTGTACTGTAAGCAGCTATTCAACCACGGCATCAAGATCGATGTGATAGGAGCTAATCCAGCGAGTGCATTCCAGGTGACAGACGCAGGTGGAATCGAGAAGAGCCGAGATAGAGCATTGACACTAGAGGAAGTTAGGTTAGCTTTTAAGACTTTCCGCGAGAATCAGCATATCTTTACCCGCGACAATTACCTAGCGTGTGCTTTGTTGGTCTTGTTGGGAGTTCGTAAGTCTGAGTTATGTGAAGCTAGGTGGAATGAATTTGATCTCGATAAGGCGGTCTGGGAGCTGCCTAAACAGAGAAGTAAGTCGGGGGTAGGTCTAACCATTCCCTTACCAGTGTCAACAACGGGTGAAAACTGATCCACTTTTGTCCTAAAATCAACGGAGTAAA